>Ga0207421_10001927_pt1 | contig 26268 bp, 25 predicted proteins | sample SodLakKL_010_SED_4_FD_187542 | JGI IMG/M metagenome (GOLD analysis project Ga0207421, IMG submission 187542) | Alkaline sediment microbial communities from Lake Tanatar, Kulunda Steppe, Russia - 8KL_010_SED (SPAdes) (version 2) | ecosystem: Environmental > Aquatic > Non-marine Saline and... | reverse complement strand
AGTTGATGCAATAGTATTAAGGGGGCCTGCGAGAATTACCAGAGAAATAATAGAAGAAGCAGATAGTGTCAAGGCTATATCCGGGGCTGGACGTGGCCTGGATAACATTGATGTAGATGCTGCGACAGAAAAGGGAATTGCTGTATTGAACTGTCCCAGCGTTAATGCTGTTTCAGTAGCGGAACATGCTTTTTTATTGCTCTTAGCCTCAGCAAAGAAACTGCTTTCATGCGACAACGCAGTGAGAGAGGGTAATTATGATCTTAGAACTATCTTGCGTCCACGGGAATTGACAGGCAAGGTATTGGGCTTAATCGGTACCGGCGCTATAGGTTCTTCTCTTGCTAGTATGGCAAAAGGTGGGTTTAAGATGGAGGTTAAGGCATATGATCCTTTTGTTGATCCTGCTTTAGTAAATTCTTTAGGGATTGAATTGTATCATGATATGCATAGCCTTTTGCCAGTATGTGATTTTATATCTCTTCATGTACCCCTTACTGCTAAAACAAAAAATCTTATAAGCGATAAAGAATTTGATCTCATGAAGCCTACAGCAATAATTGTTAATACTGCCAGGGGTGGAATTATAGATGAAACAGCTTTAACTAAAGCTCTCAGTGAAAAAAAGATAGCCGGAGCAGGCCTCGATGTTTTTTGTGATGAACCGGATATTAAATGCGAATTGCCTTTATTCAATCTAGATAACGTTGTTTTTTCCCCCCATATTGGAGGGATAACTGAAGAAGCAACTTATAGAATGGCAGAAGCAGTGGCAATTAATCTTTTAACTTTTCTAAATGGCAAATTCCCTGAAAGCATTTGTAACGCAGATGAAATTGGTATAGCAAAACTAGCATCAGATTAAAAATGATAGCTATAGTTTTTTCGTTTCAATGATAATGAAGGATGGACCATAAAAAGAAATGGAGGTTTATACAATGCCAATCGTACATATAAACATGTTCAAAGGAAGAACGTTGGATCAAAGACGTGAAATGGTCAAGGAAGTTACCGAGTCAATTGTTAAAACTTTAAAATGTGACAAAGAAGCTGTAAGAATCATAGTAAATGAAGTAGAAAAAGAAGATGTCAGTGTAGGGGGCGTTCTACGTTCAGATCAAGAAAAAAAATAACAGTTTTTCTATGACCATAGCGGAAAATTATTAATGAATAGTAGCAACCTTTTTGGGTGATTTTAATATAACTAGGATAGTTTAGATTTTTATAGGAGGTTTTATTTTATGACAGTAGCTGGGACTATACTTCGAATTAACCTGACAGACGGAACGGTTATGAAGGATAATCCAGAAGAAAACTTTTATAGGCATTATTTTGGTGGAAGAGGATTAATCTCTTACTTTTTGCTGAATGAAATGAAAGGCGGCGAAGATCCTCTTGGACCAAAGAATAAATTGATATTTTCTTGCGGCCCATTTGTTGGGACAGCAATACCAGGTTCAGGTCGAAACAGTGTAGGAGCGAAGTCCCCCTTAACTGGAGGTTACGGGGACAGTGAAGCGGGCGGTTTCTGGGGAGCTGAATTAAAGCAGGCTGGATATGATGCCATTATTTTGGAAGGCAAAGCAGAAAAACCAGTATATATATGGATTCAAGATGGAAAAGTGGAAATTCGCGATGCCGAACATCTGTGGGGCAAAAAAACAGCAGAAGCTGAAGAACAGATCAAAGAAGAGCTGGGAGAAAATAGAGCCAGAGTAGCCCAAATTGGAGTTGCGGGTGAAAATATGGTCAGCTATGCCAATATAGTAAATGATCTGACCCATTTCTATGGCAGGACAGGAATGGGCGCAGTAATGGGTTCAAAAAAAGTTAAAGCAATTGCTGTTAAAGGAAACAATAAGCTGAAGCCTGCCGATCCCGAAGGAGTAAAGGAACTTGTTCAGTTTATGGCTAATAATTTTAAAGAAAAAGTAAATCATTTTCATGAATATGGTACAGCATTTATGGTTAATGCGCTAAACCATGTTGGTGGTTTGCCGACAAAAAACTTCTTACGAGGAACTTTTGACGGAGCTGATAAAATATCCGGGGAAACAATGAAGGAAACAATTTTCATCAAAAATGAAACTTGTTATGCATGTCCTGTACGGTGTAAAAGAGTAGTTGAAGTTAAAGAACCATATCAGGTAGATTCAGTTTATGGTGGTCCGGAATATGAAACCCTGGCTTCACTTGGTTCTCTACTCGAAATAGATAATCTCGCTGCAATAGCTAAAGGTAATGAGATATGTAATGCTTATGGCTTCGATACAATTTCTGCGGGAGTCACAATTGCTTTTGCGATGGAATGCTATGAAAAAGGCCTAATAACGAAAGAAGACACAGATGGGTTAGAAGTTAAGTTTGGCAATGCAGAGGTTATGCTTGAATTATTAGAACAAATAGCACTGAAAAAAGGCTTTGGAAAACTACTGAGCGAAGGAAGTAAAAAGGCTGCTGATAAATTCGGTGGTGATGCTTCTAAATACGCGATGCACATTAAGGGGCAAGAAATACCTATGCATGAGCCTCGTTTTAAAAGTGGCCTGGGCATTGGTTATATGGTTTCTCCAACTGGAGCAGATCATTGTCACAACATCCACGATACTTACTTTGACACCTCTGCTGATGCAATTAAGCCCTTGGGTATTCTTGAACCTATTCCGCTGCAAGATATAGGTAAAGAGAAAATGCGGTTATTGGGCTATTTTGGGAATTGGCGTCACTTTGGTAACTGTGCCCACCTATGTATGTTTGTTCCCTGGAATTTTAAGCAGGCAGTTAAGATGGTAGAAGCTACTACTGGCTGGACAACTAGCTTATGGGAAATATTAAGAATTGGTGAGCGTGCTGCTACATTAAGTCGTATTTTCAATATTCGTGAAGGCTTTGGAGCGGAAGATGATATTCTAAAAGACCGCTGGTATGAAGAGGTTTTTGAAGAAGGGCCCTATAAGGGTTTTAAGTTTACAAAAACAGAGCTTGAGAAAGCTAGAGATTGCTATTACGGTGTTATGGGCTGGGATAAGGATGGAATTCCAACAGAGGGCAAATTAATAGATTTAGGTATTGATTGGGCTCAGAACCAGTTAAATGTGGAAGCATAGGATAAAAGTGCTTTTTAATAAGTTCTTTAAAAACTATTATATGAAATTATTATTACACTTTGTAACTATGGGCACTTTTAATAAGGATTATCACATAGTTTCCTCATAATAAGGGGGTGATGAAGTGTCCGATTTAAAAGTTGTAATTACAGACTATGAATATGAAACAACAGCGAACGAAGAGAGAATAATTAAAGAAGCAGGTGGCACTCTATTTCCTACTCAATGTAAGACTGAAGAAGATATTATAGAAGTTGCACATGATGCTGTCGGCCTTATTGTCCAGTACAAGCAGATTACTTCCCGTATTATGGATGCATTGAAAAACCTGCGTGTTATTTCTCGCTATGCTGTGGGAGTCGATACTATAGATGTAGCAGCAGCAACAGAGAGAGGTATTTATGTAGCTAATGTTCCGTACTACTGTCAAGATGAGGTTTCTGACCATGTGATAGCTATGCTTATGTCTTTTTCGAGAAAGATAATTGTAGCAGATCGTTTTGTGAAAAGTAATAATTGGGACTTCAAGCTGACAAAACCAATTCACCGTTCAGCTTCCACTGTTGTAGGATTTGTAGGATTTGGCAAGATCCCTAAAAACCTGGCCTCAAAATTAAGAGCACTTGGATTTGATTTAATTGCTTATGCTCCTCGTACTGATCAAAAAACAATGGCACATTATGGTGTGCGAAAAGTAGAGTTTGAAGATATTTTTAATCATTCTGATTTCGTTTCACTTCATGTTCCTTTAAATGATAAGACCAGAGGATTAATTGGGCCATCTCAACTTTCTAAGATGAAACCCTCGGCTTATTTGATAAACACTGCCCGTGGACCAATTGTTGATGAGGCGGCGTTAGTAAACGCCCTTCAAAAAGGAGAAATAGCGGGAGCTGCACTGGATGTAGTGGAGAAGGAGCCGATTAATCCGGATAATCCCTTACTGAAAATGGAAAACGTAATAATAAACCCTCATATGGCCTGGTATTCTGAAGAAGCCCAGACGGAATTGCAGACAAGAGCTGCAGAAAACGTAGCATCTGTGCTGAAGGGTGGGGTTCCTAAATATTGGTTTAATCAAAAGGCAATCCAAGATAACAGTAAGTAGTGGTTTCTAATATTTTTCCAAAGTAATTACAATATTAAGGAAGGAGCACAGGGTAATGAAAAATTTTAGCTGGCAACTGCCATCAAAGATTTACTTTGGTAACGGCGAAAGCAAACAGGTTGTGGAAAGGGTTAAAGAACTGAGAGGCAACAAAGTTCTCCTGGTAACTGATAAAGGTCTTGAACATATCGGATTGCCGGATCAAATAAAAAGAATGCTATTAGAAGCCTCTATTGAGGTAGTAATCTTCAATGAAGTTAAGCCCGATCCCACTGTAGAAGTGGTAGAGAGCGGTGTTAAAAAAGCAAAGGACAATAATTGTGATCTTTTAATCGGACTTGGTGGAGGCAGTTCTATAGATACAGCTAAGGCTATTGGAATGCTGGTCACTAATGGAGGTAAAGCCAGTGATTACTGGGGCAATCCGCCCAAAATTGATCCTCTACCAATGATTGCTATCCCCACAACTGCGGGAACAGGAAGTGAAGTTACTTTTGTTACTGTGATTAAAGATAATGAAAAGAAAGTTAAAATGGGGGTAGGTTATAGCCCTCAAATGGCACCTAATATAGCGTTGTGCGATCCGGAGCTAACAATTAGTGCTCCCGCACATATTACTGCATCTACCGGACTGGATGCTTTAACACATGCTGTAGAGGCTTATACTAACACTAAGTATGATCCTATATCTGAGGCTCTTGCCTTAAAGTCAATCGAATTAATAGGAAAATATTTGCGTCCTGCAGTGGCTAATGGCGACAATATGGAAGCAAGATATTATATGCTCCTGGGTAATTTGCTGGCTGGTCATGCTTTTGCAAATAAACTGCTTGGTATAGTACATGCTATTACTTCACCTATGGGAGGATATTGTGATGCCCCCCATGGTGTTGTTAATGCTATTTTATTACCCCATGCCATGAAATTTAATTATATCGGTAATCCTGAGAAATTCGCAGACGTAGCAGAGGCTCTGGGTGAAAATGTTGTTAACATGACCGATCTAGAGGCAGCGCAAAAAGGCATTGAAGCTGTTCACCAGCTGTCCCATGATGTAAATCTGCCTTCAGGGTTAAGTAAAGTTGGTGTTCAAGAGGAAGACATTGAAGATGTCTGTAAAGCCGCTATGAATAATATAAATATTTCGATCAATCCAAGAAAGCCAAGTGTTGAAGACTTGATTGCAATTTGTAAGGCAGCTATGTAAGTACTCGATTTTGGAGGAGATAATAATTATGAATTATAAAAAGTTCAACCTTGATCAGAAAGTGGCTATTGTTACTGGGGGGGGCAGTGGTATAGGTCGTGCCCTATCTTTGGGTCTTGCTGAAGCCGGGGCAGATGTAGTCCCAGTCGGCAGAACGGCTTCAAAAATTGAAGATACAGCGAAAGGAATTAAGGATTTAGGCAAAAAAACAATGGTTATACCAACCGATGTAACTGTTAAAGAGCAGGTTGAAGAGCTGGTTAATAAGGTAAAAACTAGTTTTGGCAGTGTAGATGTGCTTGTAAATTGTGCAGGCTTAAACATTAAAAAGCCTGTTTTGGATCTGGAAGTAGAAGACTGGGAAAAAGTAATGGAGGTAAACTTGAAAGGTATATTTATACCTTGTCAGGTTGTGGGTAAAGAGATGGTAGCAAAAAGGAACGGCAAGATTATTAATATAGCGTCAATGGGTTCATATTTTGGGATTACTGGATCCGGGCCATATTGTGCCAGCAAAGGCGGTGTTGAGCAATTTACGAAGGTGATGGCTGTTGAATGGGCTCCATTTAACGTCCAGGCTAATTCAATTGCTCCCGGTTTTTTTAGGACGGAATTAACTAAACCGGTATTTGAAAATGATACTGCCCGGGAACGCATTTTTAATAGAACTCCCATGAACAGGGCTGGTGAAGTAGAAGAACTCGTTGGTGCAGCAGTTTATCTTGCTTCTGAAGCTTCAGATTTTGTTACAGGTATTACCTTGCCTGTCGACGGAGGGTTTGTTGCTTACGGTATCTAAAAGTATAACAAAAAATTAATATATTTTTTAAAAGGAATTTTAGTATTACAATAGAATGATTATTATACTCAATTGAGTTAACATGTATAGTTTTATGTTTCATAGTTTGCAAATTAAAAGTTGTAATTTTCTAAACTGGTCAGGAAACCTGATTTAAGATACTGCATAATAATTAGTGGCTGTAATATAGTTGTTTTTCTAACGGAGGTGAGTTCAGCCCTTGTTAAAAGGAATTGAAAAATTTAATGATTACTTAGAAAAAGGCACGATTATGCTTATTTGTTTATTAATGGCGGCTATGATTGTTATTGTTTTTAGCCAGGTTGTTGCAAGGTATGTTTTTAGTACAACTTATCCGTGGATGGAGGAAATGAGTCGTTTTATAATGATTTGGCTTGCCTTCACTGGGGCTGCTGTTATGCTACGCAAAGGTGGGCATATAGCCGTTACGGTTGTGAGGAATTTACTTCCTTTTAGGATTCGTCAATTAATGTTCTTAGTAGATAGGTTATTGATTACTATATCGTTAGCGGTGCTAATTTACTATGGGGCAATTATTTCTCTGCGGTATTTACCCCGAACACCAGTGACTATGGATTTCCCTATGACATATGTTTACATGGTTTTTCCTTTAACTTTTACTTTGATGTTTTTTTTCTTGATAGAAGATATAGTCCGCGTGGTTTTTGCCCCGAAAAAGGTAGATCAACTCTTCCGTCTTGTTGAAGATCCCGAGCTTTTAATTAGTGGAGAGCTGGATAAGATGGAAGGTTTACAGCTTGAGGGTAAGGAAGACTAAGGAGGGCTCCTTATGGCTATGATACTGTTTGTCGTATTTCTTATAATAGCAATGCCGGTGGGCTTTGCTCTCGGTATTTCTGCTTTTTATTACTTTTGGATTGAGGGAAATTTGCCAACTGAAGCTTATATGAATACACTTTTTTCTGGTATAAATACTTTTTCCCTCATGGCTATTCCCTTCTTTGTCTTAGCTGGCTCGTTGATGAATGAAGGGGGCCTAACAATCCGCCTTGTAGCGCTTGCACGCTCTTTAGTGGGACATATAATTGGTGGGTTAGCGCATGTAAATGTTGTTACTAGTATGCTATTTGCTGGAATCACTGGTTCTGCTGTAGCGGATACATCGGCTGTTGGCAGTATTCTTATTCCTTCTATGGTAGAAGATGGATATGATCGAGACCTCGCTACAGCGATTACTGCAGCAAGTTCTACGGTGGGACCCATTATTCCTCCAAGTATCCCGATGGTGGTTTATGGTGTTACTGCTGGTGTTTCTATCGGAGGAATGTTTCTTGCCGGGGCAATACCAGGTCTTATTTTAGGTTTAAGCCAGATGGGTTTAATTGTTTATTTTGCAAAAAAGAGAGGTTATGGTGCAACGCATAAATTCAGCTTTGCTAGCCTTTGGGGAGCAATCAAGGGCGGTTTATGGGCTCTTGGAATGCCAGTGATTATTCTTGGAGGTATTTTTGGTGGAGTTTTTACTCCTACAGAAGCGGCTGTTATAGCAGTTGTTTATGCACTGATTGTTGGTTTTTTGGTAACTAAAGAATTAAAAATTCAAAGGTTGCCAGCCATTTTCCGTGATGCTGCTTTGACCACTTCAGTAGTGATGATCGTTATAAGTATGGCTGCTGTTTTTGGCAGGGTGCTTACTTTGGAAAGAATACCACCTGCAATGGCTGAAGTGTTCCTTAGTGTGTCCGACAATCCAATTATCTTACTATTATTGTTGAACCTCTTTCTATTATTCGTTGGAACATGGTTGGAATTAGGTGCGGCAGTAGTTATTCTAGTCCCGGTGCTTGCACCTTTACAGATCCAATTGGGGTTGGATCCTTTGCATTTTGGAGCTATTGTGATTATCAATTTGATTATTGGTTTTATAACGCCCCCTCTTGGGGTATGTTTGTTTGTGGGTAGTTCAATTGGGAAAGTAAGTATAGAAGACTTGATCAAAGTCATCTGGCCCTTTATTGTAGTAGGTATTCTTTTGATATTACTTGTTACTTTTGTCCCGGCGTTGACGACATGGTTACCGTCGATTATGATGTAAAATCATCTTTTACTCAAGTTTTCTGGTATTTAGAGTTAGTTAAGAGTCCATTAGTTTTTTGGAGGTGATTGATGGTAAAATAATTTCTATAAAGAAGGTTTGTAGTTGAAATTTATTGTTTAACACAAAAGGAGGAGGAGTTAAATTGTTTTTTGGTAAAAGTAAAAATATAATAATGTTTTTTGTAGTATTAATGTTGGCGTTAGGAATGATGTTTGCTGCAGGCTGTGATGAAGCAGATGTTCCAGATGAAGAGGTTGATGAGCCTGAAGAAGAGGTTGAAGAAGAAGAGGAAGAAGCTGCACCTGTAGAACCTGAATATGAGTGGCGATTTGGGGCTTACTTTTCTACAGACCACCATCTAACGCAAGGTGCTTTAAAATTTGCTGAAGAAATGGAAAGACTTACTGATGGTCGCGTTGTTGTAGACGTTTACCCTGATATGCAATTAGGGACAGGTGAAGAGATGTTGGAAGGTGTCCAGTTAGGTAGTTTAGAATTTTGTGAAGCTACTTTAACTGCTGTTACCGAGTGGGATGACACCTTTTTCTTCTTAAACTTACCTTTCCTTTTTCACGAACCGGAAGTTGCATATGCTTTCCTTGATGGTCCCATGGGTAGAGACCTGATTGGTGAAATAGCTGATACCAATATCCGTGTCATTGCATTTTGGGAAAATGGTATGCGTAACATAACCAGTAACATTGGACCGATTGAAGAGCCTGATGATATAGTTGGTCAGGATATCCGCTTGATGCCAAATCCTGTGCATATGGATGGTTTTGACCAGGTAGGGGCAAACCCGACACCAATGGCATTTGATGAATTGTTCACCGCTTTACAGCAAGGTGTAATTGATGGCCAAGAGAACCCTCTGGCTAACATTTACGATATGTCTTTCCATGAAGTGCAGGATTATTTAACCGTAAGCGGTCATTACTATGATGTGACAGGCTTCTATATTACTGAAGAACTTTATCAGTCTGTGCCAGAAGATATTCAAGATGCTATTGATGAGGCAGCTGTAGCTGCTACGAAATATCATCGTAGATTAGCACGTGAAGCTGATGAAGAGTTACTCGAGTATTACTTGGAAAGCGGAGATTTTGAAGAAGTTACCGTGCTTACTCCTGAGCAAAAAGAAGTATGGCAGGAAGCCATGGAAGGAACATACGATAATTTCAGGGATCAGATTGGCCCTGATTTTCTTGATGAGGTTTTGGAAGAGGTTGATCGCCTCCATCAGGAGTTTTACGATGGGGAACTCGACACTTCTGAACTTTATTAGATAAGAAGGTTAGAAAATAAAATAATGATAAATACATGCCAGGGTAGGATTTAATTTCCCCCCTGGCATGTTTAAATGGGTGCGATTAGTTTTAGTTGTTCGTTTTCCAGAAACATATTACAAGATAATTTATTTCTATATAACTATATATTATTATTCCTGAGAGTCAGGCCTTACTGCCGCTTTAATAATATCTTTCCCTTGATAATGATAGTTATTTGCTAAAGAATCTATAATTTCTCCCACACGCTCTAAGGGTACGATATGGGTTACTAAGTCACTGAAAACATTTGGGATTTTTTCAATCCATCTTAATCCCTTAATGAAATGTTTTGGATAAGCGCCCCAAACTCCATATACAGTATTATTCTTCCCTATAAGGTGTTTAAAAGGATTTATTTCAACTTCTCCATTATCGGTGAAGTTACCAACTTCAACAAAAGTGCCTCCTTCACCAAGCATGTCTAGACCTTCTCGAACCGCCTTTGGAGAACCAGCACACTCTAAAACAACATCTGCACCAAAACCATTAGGGGTGTGTTCTTTTGCAATAGTAATTCTTTCATCAGGGCCATATTTTTCTATGTTTATGGTAACATCAGCACCCAGTTCTTTTGCTAAGTCTAATCTTCCCTGTGGAGCGCCAATTGATATAATTTTTGATGCACCGGTTAATTTGGCTCCAAGAACAGTTAATAAGCCAATAGCACCGCTACCTTGAACTATTACTACATCTCCAATCTGTATTGAAGCCTTTTCTAAAGCATGTAAAGCTATGGTAAAAGGTTCCAGTACGACTGCAGAACTGGGTGATACGTCGGTCTTAAGAAAAAGGGAGCCTGTATAAGACATTTGCAGGTAGCTAGAAAAGCCTCCTGTTAAATGAGGTTCCTGATCAGGATTTTTAACAAAACCGTATGCTTTTTTAAATTGGCAACGAGTAGGAGCCTCGGATACAAGACATTTATAACATTTGCCGCATGCTATAGCTGGCGCTACAAACACTCTATCTCCTTCTTTAATGGGAAGGCCTTGACTGTCAGTTGTTAAGCATTCTCCTAGTTTCTCAATTTTTCCAACGATTTCATGACCTAAAATTACCGGATAAGGTTCTTTGCCTGGAACTTGACCATTATAAACATGAACATCTGTGCCACATATTCCAGCTAATTCAACTTTAATTAATGCGCCTGCTTCTGCAGGATCAAGAATAGGATACTCCTTGATCTCAAATTTCTTTTTTTCCATTAAAACTAATGCTTTGCTAGTGGGATGCAATTAAAATCCTCCTTGTTTATTTTGTTCTAAACTACTGTTTGTGTTTGTTAAGATCTTACATATATAGTAAATGTAAAAAACTACTAAAGGGATGTCAAACATTTAATCAAATTAGCAATCATTAAGGTATTTTGGTTACCATGGTATAAGTTCTATGGCTATTTTTTAAATTGTACTAAATCATCTCGTTTTCTTTTGCGTATTGCAACACAGCATCATATAAATTTTTTTGAGGAGAGTCAGGGGTTATAGGTTCCCACGGAACCCAGTCAAACTTAATAATTCACTCCTCTAAAAGCATGTCATTGTAATCATAAAAATAAACGCTAGTAGGTTTGTATTTACTTTCTTCAGGATGAAAATACCATAGAGAATATTCTTTCATTGGGATTGGATGAGATGCTTTATGTTCGATATGTACCATTACTTCTATAAATTTTTTTTCAGCTGATTCTTCGAATAATTGTACTGAGCCTGGGTTAAACCAATAAACTTTGTTTTCCTTATCGTACACCAAAGCATAGTTATCTTCTCCTATGTACTCTGGGGCTTCGGAACAACCTACAAGTAACAATAATAAATACGATAACAATATAAAAATCGTTACTAAGATTTTGTTTTTCCCCAATAGTTGCACCCTTTCTTATATTAAATTTTGTAAAGTTATTAACTGCATTCAGCCTTTTTATTAAAATAGAAGTTACGTTCGGCCATGAAGATATTGGTAACATCTTCGGGCATTTGATTGGCGTGCGTGTATGCGTGTTGATTTAAGCTTGTATAGTACTGTATTATATTCTATACTTCAATATTTAGTCAACGACACGCGACACGAAGCTATTTGCGCTGTAGGCAAAAACTGCTTTAAAACACCCGATTACTCCCGCATTGCCGGATGGTATCGACAAAAATATGTTAATAACTGTTCCTTTTTATGTTCTTACCTCATTAAATCCATTGGTATTTCAGGTTTTTGGACACACCACTCCCCGTTTAGGGAAAATAGATGAAATATCTTTTTTTTAAGCAACTTGAACCAGACTACGCAATAAGTCCGGCCTCTTTTCTTTCACCCTGCCTACGGCCATGGCCAACATTACACAAACTGCTAAAGAAGACCGAAACCGCATTTTTTTAAGTCCCCGGATAAAGTGTTTTTCAAAACCAAAGGAAACATCAAGCCTGCTGTTAATTCTTTCTACCGCTGTCCGCTTCGTGTAATAGTTTTCAAAACGATAGCTTGAGCGGGGCAGGGGTAAAAAGTAACGCCTGTTTTCATCAATATTAATCCGGATGCTAGATTGAACCGGGCACTCTTTTTTACCCTTACACTCAGAGCCATAATGTTCTGCCGGACAGCGATATTTTAAAGTACCTCTATTCTTTTCAAACCCGGCATAAGCCATTTCCTTTAGCTTTAGTTTCTTTGGACAGCAGCAATAAACTGTGCCCCGGTAATCGTATACGATATTGTCACTGCCTTCAAATAATCTGGTTTCTTCTCCACTTTTCCAATAATCTACGATATCAATAATCGGCTTGATGCCATGATCGTCCCACAACCTGGCAAGTAGTTTGGTGTCATCATAGCCCCGGTCAGCGATAAAAAACTGGCAGGCATCTAAAATTTGAGGTCTTTTTGCACTTAAATCATCAATCAAGTGATGGGCCTGATTAATTTCTGCATCTGAGGCCGGGGTTAATTCATAGGCTACCGGCAATTCATAGTCAGTGTCCACTAAAAGGTGCAGCTTGTAGCCAAACCAATAAATGGTCCTTTCCCACAGAGTGCCGTCTTCATGTTTACTCCTGTAACTTTTGGCCCCGTAATTAGCATCTAACTCTCTCCTGCCATCTTCCTTCTGATTTTTATTAATTTTTTTGGCATATGAATCAACCGCTTTACCGTCTAAAGCCAAGTGTTTGCCAAAACCGGGCAACAGTTCATAGCACAGGGTTACTAACCTTTCAAAGATTTCATCGATTAAAACCTGGTGTTCAAATAAATTGGCCAGAAAGCGGCTGTATGCCCACTCGGTAGGAACTTGATCTTCTTCAAACCCACACATCCGGCGCAATCCACTATTGCGGGAAAGTTCTCTTCTTAAACTTTGAACCGAGGGATGCTGGTATATTACCCCGGCCAAAGTTGAATTCCACATCGCCCGCACGGGATAATCATCGCGCCCACGATCTCTGGCTCTTTCTAAATGTTGCATCAGCCCTTCATCAGGCAAATGCTCTTTTACCAGCCTTAACCTTTCTAAGTCTCCTAAAATTTCAAGCTCTTCCCACTCAAAAATTTGTCCTTGTCGTGCTATAATAGCCATCAGGGAAATCCTCCTTTTGGTTAGTTTTTGGCTAAAGACTATTTCTACAAAAGAAGAGGATTTCCCTTTTTATTTCCTGCTATACCACTATATTCCAAATAGATCCAATCTAGACAATTGTCAGAAATTGACCGGGGTCAATTTCCTCCTTTTCTTTAAGAACTGCTTATTAAATTCCCTTTTTTCAGGACTTACCTGGGGTAAAAAAAATATGACACCTGCAAAAACGACTTCTACAACAGGGGTTTTCAAGGATCGCTAATGGCTCACACGCGCACTAGCATATGGATTTCTATCAAGTAAATACACTGACTTGCTATGATTATAAGAGGGGCATTTAGGTTTGTATATGGCTGATTCTTACGCAAGGGTAACTGAAAAGCTTAAATTTGGTGAGGTTTAAAGTGTGTTGTAAGAAAAGGTGTGCTATAATATAATAGTAATATAAGAGAAATAATATAGTTTATGGAGGGTCTGTTTTGTCCAGGAGATATAAAATCACGGTTATAGCGTTTGTAGGCCTGGCAGTAATATCAATTCTTTTAGTATCAAATGTGGCTCTGTTTACTCCGGACGACGAGGAAACAACTCCTGGCGAGGGGGAATTTACGACTACTGAGGATCCTTACAGTACATATAATGAAGCGCTAAGTGAGGGGAAGCCTGTAGTTGTTGAGTTTTATGCCCGCTGGTGAAGTGCCTGCGTAATGATGGAGCCCGTGATCATGGCTCTAAAGGATCACTACGCAGGTGAAGTTGAATTCATTGTTGCCGATCTTGATAACCCTGGTACCGATCAATTGATCGCAGAAGAAGGATTTGAAGTTTTATACATCCCTATGTTTGTCTTTATCGATGGCGCAGGTGAAATTGTTTCAAAAGAAGCCGGGCTTTTTGATTTTGAAGATATGCAGGCCCGGGTTGAGCCTCTTATTGGGGAAGCTTCCGGCGAAGAGTTGACCGGCCTCGATTATTTCTTTTCCGAGCAGCTCCCCGGGACGGTGGAGCAGAGATCTTTATTGGCCCTGGGGCTGGTTTTTCTCGGGGGCTTGATTACCAGCATCAGTCCCTGCATTCTCACAATGGTTCCGCTGCTGGTCAGTTATATCGGGGGTTACGGGGGCGGTCCCCGTTCTAGAGGGTTTTTCCTCTCGCTCTCCTTTGTAACCGGCCTGGCTGTTACCTTTGCTGTACTCGGTTTCGTGGCGGCTGCTTTTGGCCGGGTATTTGGCGAGATCGGTGAGGTATGGTATTACATCCTTGCTGCTGTTGCCATTATCATGGGTCTGCAGCTTTTGGGTGTTTTAACTTTTAATTTGCCGGGTTTAAAAAACATGCCGGTAAAAAAAGTAGGGCCCGGAGGATCACTGGTTATGGGTATGCTTTTTGGCCTGGTTGCTTCTCCATGTGCTACTCCTGTACTGGCTGTAATTGTTACTTACGCCGCCGTTCAGGCTGAGCCTTTTTACGGCAGCAGCCTGCTGTTTATCTATGGGTTGGGTCACGGGATCCCCTTGCTCGCAGCCGGTACTTTTACCGGCCTGGCCCGGAACCTGCCCAGGATCAATAAATATACCCAGTACTTAAGCTATTTCAGCGGCCTGATCCTGGTTATCCTGGGGCTGGTTCTTTTGGCCTGGGTTAACTGGTTCCAGGGGCCGGTTTAAATGCTTACTTTAGTGTTATGTTAGGCTCTTACTTTTTAAGTTTTTGAGCAAAATGGCAGAAATTATTTATGCAATCCCGGGGGCCGCCGCTTTGCCTTGCACTCCATCATGAATTTCAACAACTTTCAGCTGAATCCACTATGGTTTTAAGCTGTAAATATGGTATTATAATGCAAACACATTTGTTGGTGAATCATTTAGAGTGGCTAATAACAGGTTGAAGTTTAAATTGATGGAAGATAACTACTGTGGCATAACCCGCTAAGCTATAAGTGACGGTTATACCGTCTCCCCTTCAGCCTTAAACTATGCATTAAGGGAGGTTCGAACCGTCCCCATAGCGCCGCTTATCATTCAAAAAGGGCAATAAGCTGAATAGTGGCGATGGAAGAAAGTAAATGTTAGTCGGAGTGATTTAATCCAGTAAAGGGGAGTTGAGTACTGGTTATGGAAGTAAATGTTTTAATCGGAGGAGCAGCCGGCCAGGGTATGGAAACGATTATGAATTTGCTTGGAAAAGCCCTGGTCAGGGAAGGTTTCGGCTTGATTTACAGTAAGGATTATATGTCCCGGGTCCGCGGTGGCCACAATTTTACAAGGCTGCGCATAGCCCCGGGCAGCCCCTGGACTACTGTTGAATCAGCAGATGTTATGGTGGCGCTTAATGAAGAAACATATTATATCCACCGTGACAGCCTGACACCTTCAGGGCGGGTGATCTATGATCCGGAACTGTTCAAACTTCCTGAAGGTGAAACCCGCGGTGTTCCCGTGGAGTTGAAAAAACTGGCCGAAGAAGCAGGCGGCAGGGTGATGGCCAACACGGTGGCCGTAGGGGCACTTTTAGTTTTAATGGGCCTTGATATTCAGGCTGTGGAAGAACTTCTTAAAGACACATTTGCCCACAAGGAAGGGGTAGCGGAAAAGAATATTAAAGCCCTGAAAGCAGGGTATGATACAGCAGCCCGGACCTGCAGCGCTTGTTTCGACCTGCCTCCAAAAAATGAAGGCGGCAAGAAACTTTTTATAGACGGCAACCAGGTCCTGGGCATGGGCGCCCTGGCCAGCGGGTGCCGTTTTTTATCGGCTTACCCGATGACCCCTTCAACCGGGATCATGAATTACCTGGCCGGTAAAAGCCCGGAATACCCGGTAGTGGTCGAGCAGGCCGAAGACGAAATAGCGGCTATCAACATGGCTCTCGGTGCTTCATATGCCGGGATCAGGGCAATGACCTGCACCTCGGGAGGAGGTTTTTCCCTAATGGTGGAAGGGGTATCTTTGGCCGGAATGACTGAGACACCAATTGTTATAGCGGTAGCTATGCGTCCCGGGCCTGCTACAGGTTTGCCCACGAGAACGGAACAGGGCGACCTGGAGTTTATTTTGCACAGCGGGCACGGGGAATTTCCCCGGGCGGTTTTAAGCGCCACTTCCCATGAAGATGCTTTCTACCGCCTCAACAAGGCTTTTGAGCTGGCCGACCGCTACCAGACCCCGGTCTTTTTCCTTTCCGATCAGAACTTTGCCGATACTCACCGCTCTATTGAGCCTTACGATTTCAACCGCCTCGCCTGTAACCGGCATCTGGTTGAGGAGGGCGGTTTTGAAGAACCCTATAAACGCTACCGGATCACCGAAAGCGGGATTTCCCCACGGGCTCTGCCCGGGCAGTTTGAAAATGAAGTGGTCCTGGTTGACAGCGATGAACATGATGAAAACGGTAATATCATCGAAGATGCCAATACCAGGCGGGCCATGGTTGAAAAAAGGATGCGCAAGATACAGGCCCTGGCAGAGGAAATGGACGAACCCGATCTTTATGGAGACCCTCACCCGGATGTGCTTTTAATTGGCTGGGGCTCTACCTACGGGGTGATTCGTGAGGCAGTTGATGCACTTGCCGCCCTGGGAACAAAGACGGCTATGCTGCATTTCAGCGACCTGTGGCCCTTGCCCCAAAAAAGGCTGCGCAGCCTTTTAACCGAAGTGGAAAAGAGCTACTGCATTGAAAATAACGCTAGGGGCCAGCTTTCCGCCTTGATTCGCAGAGAAACCGGCCTTCTTGCCGGTGGTTCTATCCTGAAATATGACGGGCGGCCCTTCCTGCCCCGTGAGATTGTAGAGGAGGTTCAAAATGACCTGCAAAGCTGATCAATTTATAATTGGTGAAACAGCCTGGTGCCCGGGTTGTGGTAATTTTGCCATCCGCGAAGCCCTGAGCGAAGCGCTTGCTGATCTTTGCCTGCCTCCACATGAAGTGCTGCTGGTATCTGGTATCGGCCAGGCGGCAAAGATTCCCCACTATATCAGGGTTAACGGTTTTAACGGCCTGCACGGCCGGGCCCTGCCGCCTGCTGTGGGGGCACGCATAGCCAATAAAAATCTAAAAGTGATCGTTGAATCAGGCGACGGCGACAGTTACGGGGAAGGGGGCAACCACTTTATCCATAATATCCGCCGCAACCCGGACATCGCCCATTTTGTTCATGACAACCAGGTTTACGGTTTAACCAAAGGTCAGGCCAGTCCCACAAGCGAGCCGGGAATGAAGACCGGTGTCCAGGTTGAAGGTGTTGCAATGCCGCCCCTTAACCCGCTGTCACTGGCCCTGGTAATGGGCGCAGGATTTGTAGCCCGCTGTTTCAGCGGCGAAAAGGAACATTTGAAGGAGACGATGAAGGCTGCCATTAACTTCAGCGGCTATGCCTTGATTGATATCCTGCAGCCCTGCGTGTCATTTAACAAGGTCAATACCCACGGCTGGTACAAGAACCGGGTTTTCTTCCCGGAAATTGAAGATCCCGGGGATTGGTCCGCTGCCATGGAGCTTTCCCGTCAGTGGGGCGAGCAGATACCGCTTGGTATATTCTATAACAAGCCGCATCAAACTTTTGAAGAAAGCCAGGCAGCTCTTGAGGGAGAGCCCCTGAGCTTTAGACCTTTTAACCCGGAAGATTATTCTTCACTCCAGGAAGACTTTTTGTAGAGGTGAACAAGCATGCCTGAAGAAGAGCACCGTTGCCATAAATGCGCCAAAACGCTTAATGACAAAGATGTTGTTTATCACCCGATCCGCGGTGGTTACAAAAGGGAGCATTTCCCGCTGTTTCATTTTGACAAAATGCCCTTTTGTCCCGACTGCCTGGAACGGCAGAAAAAAATAGACATCTTTGAAAAAGTCCTTGCCGTAATCGGGCTGGGCATAGTCTTTTATTTTATGGCCATAGGTTTTATAATCCTTTTCAGCAGCGGTTTAAGCATTGGATAACGATCAAGGGGGTAGCAATGTTTTTTAAGACTTTTGGCAATAAAACCGTTAAAGAACTGCGCAAAAAGCAGGGGCTGACTGCGCGGGAACTGGCCATGATTGTCAATGTAAACAGTCCGGTAATAAAAAAAGTGGATGATTTTAAAATAAAAAATGTACCAGAGCCTTTGAAAAGTAGGATTGAGCCTGTTTTGAAGGGCAAGAAACATTAATCAAGCAATTGGCATTAATAGTGGGCCCGGCAGGAAAAGAGAGAGAAATATAGAAGTTTAAATTATGTAAATATAAAGAAAGAGGTGCCGGGATGGATTATGAGACAATCATTGTAGAAAAAAGAGACCACGTGGCGCGAATCACGTTTAACCGCCCACAGCGATTAAATGCGATCAACAGTACCCTCGGCATGGAAGTGAAAGAGGCCCTGCAAGACATAGAACAGGATAACGAGATCAGGGTGCTGATTATTACCGGCAACCCCAGGATCAGGGAAAAGGAAGGGCGCCAGGAAATCACCCATTGTTTCTCAGCAGGGTGGGACCTTTCCGAAACGGCCCAGGTTGAACCGATCGTGGAAATGGTTGCCGCATATGAAAAGCCTGTCATAGCTATGATTAACGGTTATGCTCTCGGAGGGGGCTGTGAACTTTCCCTGGCCTGCGATTTTATCTTTGCCTCGGAGAACTCAGAAATAGGCCTTCCTGAGATTAACCGGGGACTTTTACCGGGCTGGGGAGGGACCCAGCGTTTGCCCCGCCGGGTTGGCATTTCTAAAGCTAAATGGATGATCCTGAGCGGCGAAGCCGTCAGCGGCCCCGAAGCCAAAAGAATAGGCCTGGCTGATGAAGTGGTTCCCAGGGAAAGTTTGGACCATACCGTTACCGAATTTGCTGAAAAACTCGCCGATAAACCACCGGTAGGGTTGAAAAAGATAAAAGAAGCGATCAACAAGGGTATTGATACGGATCTGGAAACCGGGCTTGAAATTGAACAGCAGGCATTGGGGCACCTGCTTCAGACTGAAGACTTCAGAGAGGGTATCACTGCTTTTATAGAAAAACGGGAACCCCGCTGGAAGGGCCGTTAAAATTTGGGCGGGGTGTTTGCAGCAGGTGCTTTTTTCAAAAGCAAGCCAAGACAGTTTACACAACAGCCTGATAGTGGCTGAAAAAGCATGTTTTGTCTTTACCACCGGTCCGGGAAACCGTGGCTAAAAATCCATTCTGAGGGGGAGGTTCAATTGTTTGAATGGGAGTGCCCGCATTGCCACCGCAAATTTTATAGTTCCTGTCCGGAAAGGGAAAAAGACACCATAGAATGTTGTTATTGCAGCAAAGAGCTTGAAAATCCCTATGCCGACGCCGACAAAGATCAAAAAGATAGCTCTCCATAAATTTAAATATTTTATGGGGAACCATCCTTGTTACCCGGGAGTCATATTAATGAGCAAAAGTTTTGCATCTGCCCGCCAGAGACTAAAGGCATTTAATGCCGTAACGAATATATGACCGGGTTATGGATAGTGACAGCTATGATATAATTTTTATAAGATTAATACATTAAGCCTCTTTTTGCAGTTTTTCAGTAGAGTTTAAAGCTGCTGCTGGACATTAAAGCATGCAAATGGAGGTTGTTTTATAGAGTATATAGCATACAGGGAGATTAAGGGAGGATTCACAGCAAGTGGCTGAAAAGAAAGTTCCCATGGACTCAAAAAAAAGAAGTACGGCATCTAAGACAAATCACCGGGGGTTCCGGTTTGGGAGTGTTCTGAAAGTCTTTTTTGCCATGCTTGTTATTTTGTTCCTCATCGGCGGAGGGGCAACTGCGGCGGTGGTAATACATTACGTTAACGAAACGCCGCCATTTGATCCTTCTCGCCTGGCTACAGTGGAGACTTCATACCTCTATGACAGTGAGGGCAATGAAATAACCGTTCTCCACGAAGAACAAAACCGTGTTGTTGTAAACCTCGAGGATGTGCCTGAGCATGTCCGGCAGGCTTTTATTGCTATCGAGGATGAACGGTTTTTTGACCATTTTGGCTTCGATGTTACCGGCAGCATTAGGGCGGCATATTCCAATTTTCAGGCCGGGGAAATTATTCAGGGCGGCAGCACTATTACTCAGCAGCTGGCTCAAAATGCCTTCCTGACAACAGAAAAAACGTACCGGCGCAAGATCCAGGAGATATGGCTGGCTCTACAACTGGAGCGCAGTTACAGCAAGGAAGAGATCCTCGAACTTTACCTGAACCGGATCTATTTTGGAAACAGCGCTTACGGGGTCGAAGCGGCTGCTCAAACCTACTTCAACAAAAGTATCGATGAAATAAGTATGGCTGAAGCAGCTATGCTGGCGGGGATCGTCCGCTCCCCAAACAACTACAACCCCATCGATGGAGAAAACAAGGCAGAGGAACGGATGCGGACCGTGCTTATGAGCATGGAACGTGTTAATTATATAACGGAAGCGCAGCTCCGAAACGCACTGGCCGAAGAACTTGATTACGCTGAACCGCGTGACCCTGAATATCCATACCCTCACTTTGTCGATCACGTAGTTCATAATGAGCTGATCGAAATTTTAAGTGGTATACCTTCCATCGGGTCCCGGGAAGAAGCATACAGGGCCATCTATACAGGTGGGCTGCGGGTTTACACTACCCTTGATCCCAGGATGCAGAGCCATGTGGAAGAGGTGCTGAACCGCAATGATCTTTACCCGAGCACGATTTATGTGGATATGGCGCAGGTTAAAGAGGCTATTGCTCAACTTCCACCGGGCCGCGACCTCTCCTGGGATCAACTGCAGGAATTTATTGATGAGGAAGACGGGGTGCCCCAGCCCCAGGCTGCCATAGTCCTGGCTGACCCGACCACGGGCAAAATCAGGGCCCTGGGTGGTGGGCGTGATTACCAGAAAAATGTCGATGAAATCTTGCGCTTCAGCACCCACCGCCAGCCCGGATCGGCAATTAAACCGATTATTACTTATGCTCCGGCTTTTGAAGAAGGAACCCTGGCCGGGGCCGGTTCAACCCTCGATGATTCACCCTATACAGGTCCCGGGGGCTGGCAGCCGAAGAACTTTGACAATCGCTTCCGGGGCTGGATACCGGCCCGGGATGCCCTTTACTATTCTTACAATGTTCCGGCAGTCCGGGCTTTTGAAGATCTGGGTCCAAGAGTAGGAGTGGAATATGCCCAGAAGATGGGCATCAACTCTTTTGTTCCTGATGAGGTGGGCAACTTAAGCCTCTCCCTGGGTGGCTTTACCAGGGGCGTAACTGCCATAGAAATGGCCCAGGCTTACGGTGTGCTGGCCAATGAAGGCATCAAAGTTGATATGCATACAGTGGAAAGAATCGAAGATCGCCACGGGGGGATCATCTATGAGCGGGAAATTAACCCTACCCAGGTGTTAAGCCCGCAGAGTACTTTCCTGGTTAATGACATCCTGCAGGATTTTGTTCAAAAATACCTGGGCCGGGCCTTGCAGATTGACCGGCCCGTAGCGGCCAAAACGGGCACCACTGAACACTGGAAGGACGTTTACCTGGCAGCATATACCCCCAACATAGTTGCCACCTTCTGGATGGGCTACGACGAGCCGAAGATGGGCGGTATCCAGCAGGGATGGCGTTACTCTACCGCTTTCCTGCGAGAGGTGTTCCTGGAAGCATTCCAGGACCTGGAGATCAGGGATTTTAACCGTCCCGAGGGTATTGTGCGGATGGAAGTTTGCTCTATTTCGGGCTTAAGGCCCACCGAAGCTTGCCGGGCTGCTAACGCCACGCGTTACGATTATTTTATTGAGCAGCACGCGCCCGGTGTTCCATGTAATAAGCACCGGATGCCGGAACCTGAAGAACCTGATGAGGATGAAGATGATGTAGATGAAAATGGCGAGCCGGTAGAAGATCCCGATAATGGCGAGCCGGAAAACGGCGATCCTCCGGATGATGATCCGAATGGTGATCCCCCGGATGATGATCCGAATGGTGATCCCCCGGATGATGATCCGAATGGTGATCCCCCGGATGATGGGGACGATCCCGATGAACCTCAGGATGGAGACGGTGATCAGCCGGACGATCCCCCGGAAGAAAACGGTAACAGCGGCTCTGGCGGCAATGGCTCTGGTAATCAGGGTGATGGGGGTGTAGTGGATAACGGTAGTGAATGGTGGAGACCATAATCGCATCTCTAACTGGGCTACCGGATCAGTTAGAGGATATTCTAGATTTACATAGAATAAAAGATTTAAGCATAATTCATTCAAAGTACAATAATGGACCAGTGGAGGTGCGATTGATGAGTGATACCAAACCGGTAGCCGTGGAAGCGCCAAACAACACCCTCGGGATTATATCCCTGGTATCTGGGATAATTGGCGTCATTTTATTTTTATGCTGTTCTTATATTTCCGTGGTTCTGGGTATTGTAGCCCTGATCTGCGGTATCCTGGGATACCAGCAAAAACAGCAGTATGCCCTGGCCGGGATCATCCTCGGGGCAATTTCTATTGTCCTTGGCATTATCTTTATTATCGTAGGCCAGGTGATAATCCGTGAAATAGTGCCTGTTTTGAAACAGGAATTCAGGTTTTAAGTAAAGGATGGATTTACCTTGAATTCACCTGCCAGGATCTGGGCAGAAAGAACTTTGCTTGCATTTGCCCTGGTCATGATTGTGGTGGTCTATTTTTACGTGACTACTCCCGGCCTGCGGGATCTGGTCCGCCCCCACCATTGTCTGTTCTTTCAGGCCACGGGACTATTGTGCCCGGCCTGCGGCGGAACCAGGGCCATAGGGCACCTGTTAAATGGCCACCTGCTGCTGGCCTTGAAAAGCAATGCCCTGGCCGTGTTTTCATTGCCCCTGATCGCTTATGGCACAGTAACAGCCTTCCGGCTGGTTTTCGACCGCAGCTTTAGCCCTTCTGACATCAAGATTAACCCCTTCTGGCTGTGGTCCATTCCTGTTGTGATCATTTTATTCTGGATTGCCAGGAATCTGCCTTACCTTTCTTTTCTCAGCCCGATCTAAGCCGGTTCAACAAAGTAAAATGTTTTCGATGGTGAAAAAAGATTTATGGAAGAAAAGGTTTTCTGTTTCCAGTGTTGCCATCTATTTGAAAAATAGTAATAGAAATTACAAGATCAAGTTGACAGGATTAACAGAAAATTGATATAATGACATTCCCTTGTTATGGAAATAGTAAATGCTGACTGCGGGGGGCGTGTTTTATGAGCAGGCTTGAAAAAAACCGGGAAGAAAAGCAGAAAAAGAAACAACGATCAAAGCTGCTCTTTCTTGTTTTAGCTATAATCCTGGTGCTTGGAACTGGGAGCCTACTCTATGGAAACATGGGTGGGACTTCCGATGAAGCAAGTGTAATTGACCAGGAAAGGTCTGTCGCTTATATTGATTTCTTTGATATTACTTATGTCCATGTTTATCCGCAGGATGAAGCTGTGCTGTCTAAAGCCCTGGTAAACGGAGAGGCTCTTGAAGAAGATCCTGACCGGGGCAGGTGGAGCGGAAGCTTCCTTGGTTACAGCGAGGGTGAAGAGATGACGGTTACTGTATCTGCCGGCGATAATGGGGAGCAGGTACAAGAAGAAGTTTTGGTTATTGATGAAATGGCAGATTGATGCTTAAATGCACCGGTTTTTCCTGATGTCTGGGAAAATCCGGTTGCTCATATTAATTTCAAAAGGGCAGGGAGGTGAATGACTAAAAGTTACCTTTAAGTAAGCTTGTAAAAATATAAAAGAAAGAATGAAGGGAGAAAAAGACCATGGTTAAAATTAAAAAGTATGCTTTTTTTGTAGTTTTTGCACTACTAATCAGCCTCCTGTTTTCCGCCGCTGTATATGCTGATGCGCCATCAGATTACAGGCCAAAATATGTATATTATGAAACAGAAGTCGACGATAATGATTGGAAAATGGTCAAGGCTAATATCAGGGAAGCGGCAGAGAATTATGATCATTCCCAGGACGCCAGGATACTGTACAATACAATTACCAGCGGGATCAGGAAAGCCCTGGGTAATTACAAAAAAGTATGGGTTATGGTTGAACATGAGGAAGATGATTGGAGACCTCCACGTTATGTCGAATACAGTGAAGCTATAAGAGATGAAGAGATCGATGACCTGTGGGATGCCATTGGTGATGATAGCTACTACCAAGATGGTGAAGAAAATGAACCGGATTATGATTTCCTTTTAGAAATCGAAGACGGGGTGCCCAAGGAACTGCCCGATGAAAGGCAGGACTGGCTTGAAAAGAATCCCGAGGTAAAAAGAGAAGTATTTAATGACTGGATGCTAACACTTACCTTTAATTTTGATGAAGGTCCATTCGATGATCATAATATCGGTGACTGGGACGATTTTGATCTAACGGACGGTGACAATAATGTCCACATAAAAGGGGTTTTTGTGGGATCTAATGACAGGACCCAGCCTTTAAGGGGAGGCGACATCATTGAAGCGATTACCGGCACAGATGGTGATGATAATCCTACCCTGACGGTTTTCATCAGCGATACTGAGCATTTCCCTTCCAATGTGGATGTTGAAGAACTAAGGGTTAATTACCGCGATATTGCTTTAACCATTGATGGTGTTTCTTATACCTGGTATGGTGAAATTGAAGAAGATGATCCCTGGTGGCAAGAACGCCAGGTTGAGACAGATGACTCATGGTTTTGATGAGGCAGGCTTTGTAAGCGCCTTATACTAGCTTTTCACAAAGAGCGGCCGCAGGTTTAAATACCCCGGCCGCCTTTTTTTGTAATATCAGGGACGGTTCTAAATATTCCAGAATCCCATTAGTTCTTAGTTTCTGAGCGTTCAATTGTAAAGGGCCGGACAGCGTGATTGCCGCATTTTTTCTAATCCTGAAAGCAGTCTGTTAACAGGTGGTGAGTTTTTAGTTTTAGCTACCGATAACAGTGACAAATACGGTCCTTTTGCGGCGAGGGCCGTCGAACTCGCAGAAAAAGATATTTTGCCAGGTTGAAAGGCCCATTTTGCCGTTTATTAAGGGGATAGTTTCATTGGGCCCTACCAGGCCGGCTTTCAGGTGGGCGTCGGCATTGCCGTCCTGGCGGTCATGTTCCCATCTCCCGCGAGGGATCAACCCGGCCAGCAGGTTGACCACGTCGTTCTGGACGCTGTCGTCCCAGCCTTCCTGGATCATCATTGCTGCCGTTGCTCCCTGGGCATACACGTTTACCAGCCCGTTCTGCAATCCGCTTTCCCGGACTGCCTGCTCAACCCGGCCGGTAATGTCATGCAGCATTTCCCGGCTGGAAGTGCTAAAAGAAATTTCTGCCCGTTTGCAATCCATCTTCAGGCCTCCAAATTACGAGGTTTTTAATCTTTGGGGATGCCGAATGAAGACATGTACAGAACAAATTCGGCCTCTCCATCGACCTCAATAACCCGGTTTACCTCTTCATCAAAGAAAGCGCCTAACTGGCATGAACCAAGGCCGCAGGATACGGATGCCAGAGCGGCGTTCTGGGCAATATGCCCGGCATCAAGGTAAATGTAGCGGTATGCGCGCTGTTCATATTTCCACTTCGATCTCTCGATCACGGCGGTCCAGACCAGGTTGAAAGCAGAGTCGCGCAGCATTTTTTGGCCGAGCGCAGCCCGGGCTAAATCGAGGCCGAAGCTTCCCTCCTTAAGCAGGCTCAGGGCATGGTACGGTACCTGGTAATGGTAAAGGCCGGGCTTGAACCCCTCCACGTTATTGACCTGGCAGTAGGTCTCAACCGGGTAAAGCGCTCCTGCCGAGGGGGAAGCCCTGAACTGGTGGTATTCTGTAGCCAGGGTGATCCCTTGGGCGGCCCATAAGACCTGGGAGAGAGTTTTGGCATCCACAGGGGTATTTTTATAGTTTCTAACCGAGCGCCGCTCCTGTACGGCCTCATATAGCGGTTGTCCGCCTTCCAGGTCGGGGCGGGGAAGCTCGATCGTTTCATTTTCGGGCGGGTACGTCTTGTAAAGGGGCGGCTTGCGGTCCCAGTCCAGGCTCCTGCCTTTTAAAGATTCCCGGAAATACTTGCTCAAGCGCTGAAATTCATCGCCGAAGCCCATCGATAAAAACCTCCTTTT
>Ga0207421_10001926_pt1 | contig 26272 bp, 19 predicted proteins | sample SodLakKL_010_SED_4_FD_187542 | JGI IMG/M metagenome (GOLD analysis project Ga0207421, IMG submission 187542) | Alkaline sediment microbial communities from Lake Tanatar, Kulunda Steppe, Russia - 8KL_010_SED (SPAdes) (version 2) | ecosystem: Environmental > Aquatic > Non-marine Saline and... | reverse complement strand
CCCTCTACACCCGGCTCCACAGTGATCGTATTCACAGTAATGGAACCGTGACGATCACCAGAAGCATCCAGTTTTAATAAGTAATCATCCTGAAGGTCAAAATTGTCTATGATATGCTGCCGCTGAATCTCCGGGCGCCGGTTACCGTATTCGATAAAATCGTCAGCACTGTTGCGTGTAGTGGGTGGATAAGCCCAACGATCTTCATGAAGGGGAATCATATACGCAATCCGGTCATACTCCTGCTGAACTACCGAACGCACATGTTCCTTGCTGAACGTGGTATTCATCAGATCCGCAAACCGGTTCAGAAACAGGTGAGAAAACTCCTCGTTTTCAAGCAGGTTTCGCAGCAGGGCCGTCCGGTCCGCGCCTCCGAAATCATACGGCGGCTCTCCGCCACCTTCGGGAGAAATGGCATTGTAAAGCAGGTCATATTCGAGGTTGCGTTTTAATCCGGCCTCGTCAAAATCCCAGACCAGATACCGCCACCGTCCGTCCTCGTAAGGTCCCTCTCCGGTATCTCGCGCACGCCAGAGCCGGAAATGCCTTGATCCGTACCAATCAACATTCCCGAGGTAGATGAACACAACATTGAAATCAATGTAGCTCATGATATCAAGTTTTTCCGTCATCCCGGCGTAGTGATCCGGATCGGAAAGATCATTATCCACGGCATGACGATACATGTCCAGATACAAATCAAAGTCCTCCGGGTAACCTTCCTCTACACGACCAGGATGATTTTCACCGTACGGACCCTGTATCATAACCACATTGTCTTCATGTACGCCATAGTTATAGCGAATGTAAAACCGGTCAAAACGATCCCGGAGATAGACCAGGCCCCAGTACTCACCATTGATCATGTGATGCATGGCTTTGCTTCGCTGTGACCCGGCGTATGCCGGCTCCATCAGACGATGTGCGGCAATATCATTCAGATAGTCTCTGAGGTTTCCGTTCGTTCGCATGAGCAGCCGGTTGAACGTGTCCAGCGGTTTGTTTTCCGCCTTGTCTTCAGCACCGGCAAAGAACTGATAGTTGAAACGGTTTTCGAAGTCGTATTGCCCGCGCGCATAGAGCCGGAACGACTTGATGTCATTGTTGCGTGAACCGCCGCCATGAATCCGCATACCGGCATTCTGCGAAAAAAAGGATCCCTGTCCGGGGTCAATAAAATCTATGTGAACCGGACGCTCCCAGTCATGGCCCCGCTGCTGATAATTACCGGCAGAAACAAAGTCATTCTCCTGTCCCCCCTCATCAAAATAGATCTGGCCGGGAACGTAAATCCCGTTTTCATGGCCGAACAGATTGTCCAGCCCTGTAGTAATGGAGAGGACCGGCAGATTAAGTTGTGGTTTCCCCGGGCCTTCAGGGATATAGGTGGCAGTAGCGGTCGGACCTGTTTGCCCGTTCTTGTAGACCGCAGCACGGACCACCCGTGCTTTCAGCAAGTCTTCAGGCGGGCGATGCCACAAGTGGCGCCCGCGGGATTTATCGTAAGTAGTGATGATATCAGCGGCAGTATTGCCAGAATCGGTGCGGTCTGACAGAGTAAGCGGCCCGTCATAGATATAGGTGCGATTGGTTTTCCCGACAATCTGTTTTTCGCTGTCTTCACCGGGGAAAAAGTATGCTACAGAAAAGGATTCGCCCTGGCCGTTCAGATTTGCAGGATCCGGATCGGAGCCGTCAAGCGTGTACAGAATAGTGGCATCGGGGTCATCGGCATGGATCGAAACTTCAACTTCATCTTCAAAGAATCCCGACGGAACGGAAAGCTCCGGTGTTTCTATAAGCTCGGTCAGACCCGGCTCATCATTGGCGGCACCCGGAGTTGGATCGTAGAAAAAGTACCATTCATCACCGCCGTCCGGATAACGCCCGAACGAAATATCGGTGGGAATGAGACGCGGGGTTATTTCGTCAAGCCTTTCTCCGGTAAATGGGTGGGTCAGAAGCACCTCTTCGCCGGCCTGTGCAATGCGGAAGTTGGTGTGCAGCGGTTCGCCGGGGTTGCGGCGGTTCTTTCCTGACGCCCAGATAAGCAGATATTCACCGGGCTCTATTACGGTTCCTTCCGGAAAAAGCCATTGAAAGGGTTCGTCATAGTCATCAGACAGCCCGAAATTAGCAAGATCAACCGGCTGATCACCGCGATTGTACAGTTCAATCCAGTCTTCGTAATCTCCGTCTTCATCAGCATTGGTAGTCGCATTTGAGGCCAGCACCTCGTTGATGACCACCGCATTGTCGTTATCACCGTCAGTATTTTGACCGGCTGCAAGTCGCTCCGGCAGAAAAGCTGTTATGAAAAATAAAACCAGAAATTGCGCAAAAAGCCGCATGTTGACGGGGGTATTACTCACTGACTCAGCCGCTCAATGTCTTCATCATCAGCCGGACGGAAACGCACTGCCTGACCGCCGCCGGGCGCAAGCTCAAGTGACATCATTGTTTCGCTGTCAACCAGACGGTCTTCGACAACGATGTCGTAGGGATTGGTATCCCAGTCGGCTTCCGGCCCGTCACGATAAATTTCGGCAACGTATTGCCGGCCGGAATCAAGAAAATCAAGATCTGCATCCAGTGTCCGGCCTTCCTCGTCGGTGATGCTCCCCAAAAACCACTCATCGCTGTTGCGGTCCTTGCGGACGATGGTCACGAAGTTGCCGATATCGGCATGAAGCACTTGGGTATCGTACCAGTCAACCGGAACATCCTTGATAAACTGAAACGGTTCCGGGTTTGCTTCATAGTTTTCAGGAAGGTCAGCCGCCATCTGGAGCGGGCTGTAAATGGTAACATAGAGCGCCAGTTCTTTTGCGAGTGTGTGCTTGACGCGGTTGTCGGGACGGTACTCGTCAAAATGGAGGTCAAAGATACCTGGTGTGTAGTCAAACGGCCCGGACAGCATGCGGACGAACGGCAGCTGGACGACATACTCCGGCGGATTTCCGCCCCATTCACCCCAGGCATTGTATTCCTGTCCGACAGCCACTTCCCGCGTCATCAGATTCGGCCAGGTCCGGCGAAGGCCGGTGTCCTTGACTCCTTCGTGGACATTCAGGGAGATCTTGTGGGATGCGGCCAGTTCCACCACACGCTGGTGATGATCGACCATAAACTGTCCGTGATGCCACTCATACTGCTCGTTCCCATCCTCATCGTACCGCATAATCTCCTGGCCATGACCTACATAGCCGGTCTTGACCGCACGCACTCCAAGGTCTTCATAGAGTGCATAGGCTTCTTCCATCTGGCTTTCATAGTGCAGTACCGTGGCGGAATTTTCATGATGCCCCATCAGCCGGGTGCCGCTCTCAAGGGCATACTGTGCCACGCCTTCGAGATCAAATTCGGGAATGGATTCGGTGAAATCGAACACCACGCCTTCTTCGTACCAGTTTTCATCCCAGCCCGGATTCCACCCTTCCACCAGGACATGGTCGAAATCATGTTCGGCCGCAAAGTCGATGTATCTTTTCGCACGCTCGGTAGTTGCCCCGAGATTCGGACCCGGTCCCCATGTGTACTTATCCAGATGCATTCCCCACCAGATACCGATATATTTGCCGGGCTCAATCCAGGAGGTATCCTCGATCTTGTTCGGCTCGTTGAGGTTGAGGATCAGGTAGGATGTGATCAGGTCGCCGGGATCATCGGCAATCTGCAGTGTTCTCCACGGGGTGACCATAGGTGCTGAACCGCGGACGCGGACCCCGTCCGACCAGGGCATGATATTGGACTGCAGCGTGTAGCCGTCCACGCGTTCCAGAGTCATTGTGGAGTAGTCCACCAGTGCTGCCTCATGAAAGCTCAGGTAGAGACCGTCGTCGGTCTGCATGGTCAGGGGCGTATGCACGGTATCGGCCTGTGAGATCGGAGTGTCTTCGAACAGATACTCAAATCTGTTCCACTGGTAGCCATGGATATACCATGAGCGGTGGTCACCTGTAAGTGCAAATTCGGTGAACTCATCCATGATGACCAGTGTATCGAGTTCGGGCTGCTCCGGGAATTCATAGCGGAAGCCGATGCCATCGTCAAAAGCCCGGAAAACCAGAGTAAGCTCGCGCTGTTTGCCACCATCTTCGGCAAGATGAACCTTGAGTTCATTATAGTTATTTCTGATGAACTGCTTTTCCCCCCAGACCTGCTCCCAGGTTTCGTCCACTGATCCGGTTTCCACCGAAGATACTACGAAACCGTCGCGCATATCCGGCACATCAGCCAGCTCAAACCCCATACGGGAAGGTTCCAGCACCGCCTGCCCGTCCCGTTCCACACTGTAAACCGGAGTTCCGTCGGCATCGAGCCGGAACGTGATTGTGTTCAGCTCTCCGGGAGATGTTACCGAAAATTCGGCAGCTTCTTCACCGGCATAAGCTTCCGGTCTGTCTTCAGCTGCTTCTTCAGGCTGCAGAGCATCGGACGCAGGCTCAGTTGCCCCGCAGGCGGTAACGAGAATGGCAAAAACAAACAGAAATGGAATCAGAGTGTGTCGGAGGCAGTTTTTATGTAATAGCATGGCATCAAGGTCGCATTGGGTATTTTAATATTGTTGATATTGAGGCAATTTATCACAATTGGACGTCCCGGGGCAACTTTTTTAATTATTGGTTTAATTGATTGCGAAATTTCAGATATTTATTTCCTTCCTGCAAAATCTGACATGTAACCCATTCATATCATGCTTCAATTGATACGTAAGCCAGTCGTCACCGAACGTTCCGGCAATGATTCCCGGATGACATCACCCGCCAAACCACTGGTATGTATACTTGTGCTTGTTCTGCTGAGTACGTCCGCCTCGCTCCGGGCTCAGGAAAAACCGACTGCTTTCACCGGCGGAACCATCATCACCGTAACCGGTGACACATATGACAACGGGGTTCTGCTTGTTCAGGACGGCACTATTGCGGATGTGGGCGCATCCGGAGATGTCAGCATTCCCGGTAATGCAGAGGTCCGGGATGTTTCAGGAAAGGTGATGATGCCGGGGCTCGTCGATCCGCATTCCCATATCGGCGAAGGTGAAGGCGGAGACCGGTCCGACGCGCTGCATCCCGATGTGCGCATACTCGACACCATCGACCCGAAAAGCGACTCATTCCGGCGGGCACTGGCCGGTGGGGTCACCTCGGTAAATGTCATGCCGGGGTCGGGACACCTTATCAGCGGACAGACCGTCTATCTCAAGCTGCGTCCGTCCCGCAAAATTGAGGACATGCTGATGTATGTGGATGAGGAGGAGGAAATCTATGGCGGACTGAAGGTTGCCAACGGGACCAACCCGCTGCATGAGCCGCCGTTTCCCGGAACCAGAGCCAAATCGGCAGCCTTGTACCGTGCACTGTTCGTGCGGGCAGAGGAATACCGGGACAAGATCAGGGCTGCTGACGGAGATGCTGACCGCATGCCTTCCCGCGACCTGGCCCTTGAAACACTGGTTGAGGTACTTGAAGGACGCAGAATCGTGCACAATCACACGCACCGGCATGATGATATTCTCACGGCCATCCGACTGGCCGATGAGTTCGGGTACCGCATGGTGCTGCATCATGTTACCGATGCCTGGAAGGTTGCAGATGTTATCGCAGAATCGGGTTATCCCGCATCCATCATCTATATTGATGCCCCGGGAGGCAAGATGGAAGCCGTTAATCTGCTGCCAAAAGCCGGGCCGGTTCTGGAGAAAGCCGGCGCAGAGTTTGGCTTTCATACCGATGACGGAGTTACGGATTCGCGTCTTTTCCTGAGATCGCCGGCATTTGCCATGCGGGAAGGCATGAGCCGCCAAATGGCACTGGAGTCGGTGACCATCGCCAACGCCCGGCAAATGGACATAGATGACCGCACCGGTTCACTTGAGCCGGGAAAGGATGCCGACTTTATCCTGATCAGCGGCGATCCGTTCAGTGTTTACACCCGTATTCTTCAGACCTGGATTGAAGGACAGAAAGTCTGGGATTTTGATGATTCCGATGACCGCAAACATGCTTTAGGCGGATACAAGATCAGAGAGGAGTGAACATTTTTGGAAAGCAGATCAACCGGATGCCGCGCTTCAGAAAAATCCTTATCGAACCGGAGAATGTATACTTCAAAACATAACACCATGACTTTACCTTGCGACAAATTACCGGCCCTTGTTTTCATCATACTTCTTGCTGCCGGACTTTTATCCGATGATCTTTATGCTCAAAAAGCTGTAAAGGGCGACACGGTTTACACCATGGAAGGGGAACCCGTGGAAAACGGAGTGGTACTTATCAGAGATGGAAAAATTGAACAGGTGGGACCGGCAGAGGAGATTACGATTCCGGACAGTTATGAAACATTTCAGGGCGCCGTTGTCACTCCGGGACTTATCGATGCCCGAACGGTCGTTGGTCTGGCAGGTTATTACAACCAGGATCACGACCAGGACCAGCTGGATCTTACTCATGCCATTCAGCCGGAACTCCGGGCCATTGATGCCTACAATGCCCGTGAAGAACTTGTTGGTTTTCTGCGTGACAACGGCATAACGACGATACATACCGGGCATGCACCCGGTGCGGTGATCAGCGGTCAAACCATGATTGTCAAAACGACCGGACGAACGGTCGATGAGGCTATCGTGGATTCTACTACGGCCCTTGCCATTACTCTCGGATCCGTAGTCAGAAATAATTTTGACACTCCCGGAACCCGCTCCAAGGGAATAGCCATGTTCCGGCAGGAACTGATCCGTGCACAGGAATATGCTGCGCGGAGAGATCACGAAGATCCGGACAGGCGTCCTGACCGGGATCTTGGCCTTGATGCCATTGTGGATATGCTCGAAGGCCGGATCTCAGCCCTGATTACAGCAAACCGGTCCCGGGATATTATGGCAGCCCTGCGTCTTCAGCACGAGTTCGGTTTTCCGCTTATACTTGATGGAGGCGCTGAAGCCTACGTGCTGAAAGACGAACTGAAGGAAGCGGGTGTTCCGGTTATCATACATCCGACAATGGTCCGGACAGGAGGTGACACGGAAAATGCGGCATTTGACACTGCAAAGAGGGTAAGCGAGGCGGGTATTCCGGTGGTATTTCAAAGCGGATATGAGCCCTATGTGCCAAAGACGCGGGTGGCTTTGTTTGAGGCCGGTATTTCTGCAGGTTACGGTATGGACCGGGTGGAGGCTCTTCGGTCACTGACCATCAGTTCCGCAGAAATCCTTGGAATAGACGACAGAACCGGGTCGCTTGCAGAAGGCAAAGATGCAGATGTAGTGATTTTTGACGGAGATCCGTTTGAGTATACGAGCCGGCCGACACACGTATTTATTGATGGAACTCAGTTTCCTGCACCGGATCCGGTTCAGAATCAGTAGCAGGTTCGCCATTTGTGCCTTTTTCAGTCGCATCATCGCTTTGCTCCATGCTTGCTTCGGCAAAGCCTCTGGGAAACTCGCAAATAAAGCTGCTGCCGTCGCCAATTTCGCTTTCCACCGTAATGGTTCCGCCAAGGCGCTCGATTAGCATTTTCACCGTATAAAGTCCCAGGCCGGTCGTCTGCTCATCGGCAGTGGGGCGGGCTGAAAGCTTGCCGAACATCTGGAACATCTTTTTTCTGTCCTCAATGGATATTCCCGGACCTTCGTCACTTACTGCAAACTGCCAGTAGTCTTTTCCTGCCTTCCTGACTTCAACCTTGACTTCGGAATCTTTGGGCGAAAACTTCAATGCATTGGAAATGAGGTTATCTGCAATGCGCTCCAGATAGGTTCGGTTGGACTCCGCCACGAGAGGCGTGAGACGTTTTTTGATTTTGATTTTCTTTTCCCTGGCCACTTCTCGGTAGCTGTCAACCACATTGGCTACAAGATCATCACACTGAACCGGTTCAAGCTCCACACTGTCAGGTTCTTTTTCCAGTGAATGGACTTCAAGCAGTCCACTGATCATGTTATTGAGCCGGTGTGCTGATTTTCGTGCGATGTTCAGATGTTCTTTATCGGTCTCATCCTTGATGTTTTCATTGATCACATCCAGAAAACCGATGACCCCGAAAAGCGGATTCCTGAGGTCATGAACAATAATATCCACAAGCCGGTCTTTCTCATTGTTGATCTGCTTAAGCTCACTGTTCAGAGATCGCAACTGGTTGTTTTTAGCCGTAATAACCTTGTTTTTCTGCTCCATTGATTTGTAGGCCTTCCGCAGTTTCCACTGATTCCGGAAGAGTACAAGCAGGAAAACGGCAAATACAACTACTCCGATTACCAATCCGGTAAGCAGCAATCTCTGATTCCGGCTCAGCCGTTCCTGATACGACAGTTCCTGACGCAGCAGCTCGTTTTCAGCTGATTTCAGGTCCACCTCGTAGGCCATCCGTACCTCTTCGAACTCTCTTTCCCTGCGTATGCTGTCAAGGCTGTCGGAATAGGCCTGCATTTGGCGCTTGGCGTCAAGCGCGCCACTGAAGTTCTGCTGACGCTCCATCAGCGACGCTTCAATATCCCAGCTTCTTGTCAGTACATCCAGATTATCGAGCTGAAGGGCCAGCTGGCGGGATTCGTTCAGATATCGCTGAACTTCATTGAGCTGGCCCATCTCCATGAGTACGTTGGCCAGGCCGATGGCGTGGTACATGATCCCGGGCTGGAAATTGATCGAACGGCTTTCTTCATATGCCTGTGAGAAAAACGAATGGGCCAGATCATATTTTTCAAGATCTGTGTACACTTCGGCAAGATTGTAGTAATTCTGAATCAATCTGGGACTGATACCCATCTGCTGGTTGATGTCTACGGCTTTCAGCAGTGAATCTGCAGCCTCTTCCTTTCGGTCCATCGCCCTGAGAGAATTGGCGATGTTGTTGTAATTGGTTGCAAGCTGCAGTTTGTTGCCCGTTTCTTTGTTTAACCGTATTGCCTGATCGTATTCCTGCAGCGCCATCTCGTTTTTATCCTGCCGATGGTAAATGAGCGCAATATTGTTCCTGGTGACGGCTTCGTTTCGTTTGTCACCGATCTCCTTGAATTTTTCAAGTGCCCTGATGTTAAGTCTTAGCGACTCAACCGGATCATGACGGGAGACGGCTCTTCCCTTGGAAGCGTAGACAGTGGCAATGATATTCATATCATCCACGTCAGGAACCAGCCGTTCTGCGTCGCTAAGCACCTCAAGGCCTTCCCTGTCACGATTCTGGAAAAAGTAGATATTTGAAAGCTGGATGAGTGCCGCCACCTCCTGCCGGGGTGTGCCGTGTTCATCAATACGCTCGAGATTCTCCTTGATCAGCTCGGACGCTTCTCCAACTCTGTTCCGGTCAAAAAGTGCGGAAACCTGGTGTGTTTTTGCATCTATATAGGCGTGATAGTCTCCTCTTTTTTCCGCCTCTTCCAGCACCACCTCCACAAGCTGGTCAGCCCGGCTGAAATTATTGGACAGAATAGCTTTGTGAATTTCATTGTTCAGCTCAACAAGATCCGGTCCTTCAGCGTCGTCGCTTTTGCTCTCTTTCTCTGTCATGTCGCAGGCTGTCACGCAGACCAGCAGGCTGACTACAGAGATAAACAGTAGATATCGTAGTATCGCCATGAGATATGGTATAATTTACCTGTAGATCTAAATTATAGGAAAAACAATTCAATTTTGAAAATATCAATTCACAATGGCTATCCTATTATTGTTAAAGATTAACAGAGCCAATATCATTGTTTTAGATACCGTCAATTAATGTTGTTAATACGGCACTCAAACATTTGTTTAGTATCATAAGGAGTTCATATATTTACATTTCTTAAGTTAGTTTAATTTCTACTTAATAGAAGTACCCTTGTCCCCGTTGTTTACTGCAGTTGGTCTTACATTATAGCGCATGAAGAAATACAGATACATCAGGTGGATATTGCTGGCAATGGGTTTGACGGCGGTCATCGGACTGACCGGGATGAATGTATATTCTCTGTATGCCCTTCATGAAAACACTGTCAAAAATACGGTCGAAAAGCAAAAACGTCAGCTGCTTGAGTATACCAACCAGGTACGAACCCGTTTTCGTCAGCCTCTTTCCGAATTGTGGCGTGTTGATATGGAGCATTTGCAAAATGCCATTTCATCGGAAGATCCGGACAGTATTCCCGACGATTTTTTAGAAATTGTTGAGGCAAACCAGCAGGACGGACTCTATTCCGATATTTATTTTGTCTTTCCCGATTGTCAGGCCTGTGACAGTCACGGCGCTCCTGTCTGGCATTATGATCCGGCATCCGCCAGTTTTGTAGAAACCACAAGCTACAGCAGATTTGTCACGGACGGACTGGCAATGGCAAACACAAGAATGAACGCGCTTGTCCGGGATTACCGGTGGAGCACCCGTGCATTTTTTGATGCACAAAACAGCATGACGGTCGCTCTGATCAACAACAGAAACAGGGAGATTGTCGGCTATCTGAACTTTCTGGTTGATCCGGAATATCTGGTCAATGAATATCTGGGCCCCAAGCTTATCAACACATTCGGCGTTGGTGAAGAAGCTGGTATCATTGTCTGGCTGCACGACTGGACCAAAAACAAGGTGCTTGCAACAACAGCAACCGGAGTATCCTATTCCTACCAAAAAGTGGATTTTATCCAGAATTTTCCGGATCTGCTGGATGACTGGAACCTGAAAGTCTCGTTTACGGATAACCCGGACATCGCTGCTTCGCAGGCCTCCTTGATGCGGAACCTGATTGTATTGGGAGCGGCCGTTCTGCTCCTGATCGGAGCTTTTGTATTCATGTTTCTTACTGCCCAGCGGGAACGGGAACTTGCCCAGCGACAAGCCGATTTTTTGGCAAACGTCACGCACGAGCTTAAAACACCGCTTTCCGTTATTCTTGCAGCCGGTGAAAACCTCTCCGACGGACGCATTGATAATAAAAACAGATTAAAATCGTATGGCTCCCACATTTTTAACGAGTCATTGCGTCTCCGCAAAATGATTGACCGTCTTCTGGATGTCGCCAAATCGGGCAATTCCCGGGTCCATACAGACCAAAGACGCATTTATCCTATCGATTTCATCAGCAACTATCTCGACACCAAGAAAACGTATTTCGAAACGAACAACGTCGAAGTGGCATTCAATTCGGAGAAGGATATTCCACCGATCGACATTGATCCGGGCCACTTCCACTCCATACTGGATAATCTCACAGAAAACGCGGTCAAGTACAGCCCTGATGAAAAATATATCGGAATTGCACTTACCAGTGACGGAAAGAGCGTCAGGCTGAGTATAGAAGATCGCGGCGCTGGTATTCCAAAAAACGCGCAAAAGTATATTTTTGACAAGTTTTTCCGTGTCGAAGAGACCTACACAGCCAACACGAAAGGTCATGGTCTCGGGTTGTCCATTGTAAAAGACCTTGTTCATCGCAATCATGGAAGTATAAATGTAAAAAGTGTTCCAAATAAAGGAACAGTCTTCACCGTTTCATTCCCAGTGGCGCAGAGTCATGATGGTAACGGAACGACTGAGACATCGGAAACAACAAATAAACAGGAAACAGAGCATGTCTGAAAACAATCAGAAGATTCTAATCGTAGAAGACGAACCGAGCCTTATTTTCACGCTTCGTGACACGCTTGAAAACGAGGGTTTTATTGTATTAACAGCCGAAGACGGTAATCAGGCTTTGGAGATCGTTGAAGAGAGTGTTCCTGATCTGATGATTCTTGATGTTATGCTTCCCGGCATGAGTGGTTTTGATGTATGCAAAAGCCTCAGGGATAAAAAACACACGTTTCCGATCATCATTCTTACGGCGCGCGATCAGGAAATTGACAAGGTAACCGGACTGAACATCGGGGCGGACGATTATATCACAAAGCCATTTGGTGTCAAGGAGCTGCTTGCCAGAATCCAGGCCAGATTGCGGCGCAGTGATGATGGAAACGGCGCAAAAAACGATGTTATTGACCTCGGTGATACCCGCCTTGACCTTAATGCATCCGTTGTAAAAAGACCTGACGGTGACTTTGAACTCACCACGCGCGAAGTTGAGGTGCTCAGGTATCTTGCAGAATTCCCGAATGAGCCGGTCACCCGGAAATCACTGCTGGAACATGTCTGGCGCTACGAACACAGCACCAGTACACGCACCGTGGATGTCCACGTATCCAAGTTGCGTTCAAAAATTGAAATGTATCCGGATGATCCGAAATACCTGGTGACTATGCACGGGGTTGGTTATATGCTTAAAATCAAAAACAGCTGACGCCCCGCATGCTCCGGTTTACTGCAGCCGGCCCGGATTTTTTCCCGAACCATTTACACATCTGGTTTTTCAAACCGATTCTCTTTCCTGAATCCGGGATACAAACTGAACAAATCCCTCAATCTGGCTGTCGAGCAGATCAGATACGAATTCGTCAGTAACACCTTTGTCTTCATCAAAGATTTTGTTAACTCTTTGAAGAAAGACCCTTTCGGGAAAGTTGTGCGCATTGCGGTAGGAGCATACCATCTGCAATTGTTCTACCGCTCTGATAGCCCCGAATGCTCCTGCAGCTTCCCCGATATAGGCAATCGGTTTTTTATTGAATGCTTCCGGAAATGGCAAATAATCAATAAAAAGCTTCAGAATACCCGGAAATGACCCATTGTACTCGGGAATGACCATTACAATCCCGTCAGCTTCAATTACCTTGTTTCTGAAAGCCTCAATCTTAGAGAGCGATTTGCCATAGTTGCCGCCAATTGCTTCTTCCAAAGGAAAATCCTCAAGACTAACGACTTCCGCCTCTGCTCCCTGCTTTTCATACAGAGGCTTCAGGAATCGGGATACTTTCAATGACATGGAACCGGGCCGGTCAGTTCCGCTCAAAATGCAGATTTTGTTCATAATGCTGATATAATGTATGGTTAAGCCTCCGGCTTATGCCTGGCTTTTTTTCTTTCACCACCCACAACATGAAAAACCTGCTCTATCATTCACTCCGGAAAAAAATAAAACGCAATCAACCGGAGGACCGGTTCTTGCCAGATGCAGCCGTTTTTTTGATTTCCATGAGCCGCTCCCACCGGCGTGCCTCAAGTCCCTGATTACCAGGCTGAAACCACCGGGCATCAGTAAGTGAATCCGGAAGATACTGCTGATCTACCCAGTGATCCGGATAACTGTGCGGATATTTATAATTATCGGAGGCATTTTCTGCATCCAGGTACCTGGCTTTTTTTGCATTGGCCGTTTTATCCCTCAGGTGATCCGGAACCGGCTTTGTCCCCTTTTCCTTGTGTTCACGAACGACACCGAAAATGGCGCCGGTACTGTTGCTTTTGGGTGCCAGTGCCAGATGCAGACAAGCCTGGGAAAGGAAGTAGAAGCCTTCAGGCATTCCGCATTTTTGAAATGCCTCGTGGGCGCTGTTAACCACTGAAAGGGCGTGGGGATCTGCCAGCCCCACATCCTCAGATGCGAAAATGAGCAGTCTTCTGAAAACGAAATGGGGATCCTCTCCTCCCTCGATCATCGCCGTAAGCCAGTACAGCGAAGCATCCGGATCAGATCCGCGCAGGGATTTGATCATCGCCGATGCAAAATGGTAATGCTCGTCCCCTGTCCGGTCATAACGGATGTAGCGCTTCTGGATAGACTCTTTTGCGACGGACTCATCCACCACCTTTTTTCCCTCATTGTTTTCCCGGCTTGTGAGTATGGCCATTTCCAGGGCATTGAGGGCGTGACGGATATCTCCTCCCGAGTATTCGGTGAAGTAGTCAACGGCATCCGGTGTGACATACACATTCCACGATCTCATGCCCCGTTCTTCATCAGCCAGTGCCCTGTGAATGAGCTGCTTAATATCTTCAGCCTGAAACGGAAACAGCTCAAAAAGCTGACACCGTGAAAGAAGCGGTCCCACAAGTGAATAAAACGGATTGAGGGTCGTCGCCCCGATGAGCGTAATGAGACCGGACTCAATGTGAGGAAGAAGGGCATCCTGCTGGGCCTTGTTCCATCTGTGGATCTCATCGACAAACAATACCGTTTTTCTGTGATACAGCTTGCGCTGCTCGTCAGCTTTGGCCACCACATTCCGGAACTCCTTTACACCATCAAGTACCGCATTGAGCGTAACGAAATCCGCATCAACCTCACGGGAAATCACATGGGCAAGGGTCGTTTTGCCGCAACTGGGCGGACCGTAAAAAATCATGGATCCGATACGCCCGCTCTCTATCATGCGGCGCAGCAGTTTACCCTCACCGGTCAGATGTTTCTGTCCGGCAAACTCTGTTATGGATACCGGGCGCATTCTGGTTGCCAGCGGCTGATTGTGTCCCTGCCTTCCGCTTTGCCCGCCCGGTGAAGATGCATCGAAAAGATCCATAGATCTGCCTGAAATAATCTGTCAAACCGTGCTGCACCGCTCCATGATCTCAATTATTTTTGTGATCTGGCGATGTTTCAGCTCATATCTCATATTTTTGCCATCGCGATAGGAAAGCAGCACGCCCTTGTTTTTGAGAATTCCAAGATGATGCGATGCTACTGCCTGCTCAACCTCCAGCTTCTCATGGATCTCGGATACAGAAAGTGTTCCGTGCTCTTCCAGTAATTCAATGATGGCTATCCTAACCGGATGGGCTATTGCCTTCAGCACTGAAGCACAATGCTCCAGTTTGTGTGCTCCTGCTTTTGCATCAATCATCTGCTTTACCTCGAATCAAAAATAAATATCAAGTTATCTACATATAATATATATGAAATATATAGATATTTCATTACAAGTCAAAATCGCCGCGTATCCCGGCTATGTTCTCTTTCTGAATACAGCCCGGACGATATTAGCCGGCCCGCTGTGTCCCGGCCCCTCTTCAAGTACGGTTTCGGTTTCGTCGAGTTCCAGGACATCACAATCCTGAAAATCAGATTTCAGGATATCTGCTGTGTAGAGCATGTCAGCACTTTGCGGGCCGCCTGATGCATTGCCGAGCTGAGAAACATGAAATGCTTCGATGATCACCAGTCCTTCCGGCTTCAGGGCATTGATAATATGCCTGTGTACCTTTTGCCTGTACTGCGGCGGAATGTGGGCGTAGATCAGACCGGCAGCATCATACCGGTCGTCCGGCAGATCCGCGGAAGTGACGTCCCTGATATCATAATTAACAGTGACACCGGATGCAGCAGCCAGGCCGGAAGCTTTCTTTTGTGCTACCTTGCTCTGGTCGAAGGCATCTACAATCCAGCCCTGATTTGCTGCAAATACAGCATTTCTTCCTTCTCCCTCCATAGGAAGGAGAAGCCTGAAAGCCTTATCTGCTTCAGAATGGTCTGATGGCCCGCTTCCCTCATTAAATAACCGGGTTATTCTGTCTGCGAAGAAACGGTTTGGTTCCTCGCCATAGACATATTCACTACTGTCATATCGCTGATCCCAGAATTCTGTCATGCTGATACCTTTTCTTTCTATTTGTCAAATGATTCAACAGCATCGTGCACATCCATATGTGACAGCCGCTGATCATCCCGTTTTCTGAAAAAACTGCTTTTCACAAGCAGGTCGCGAACCGGTCCGTGCACCGCTGCCAGCCTGAGCTGGATGTTTTTCCGAGCCAGCTCCTTCTCAATCCCGGCAAGCGCATGAATACCTGTGGTATCGATTGAATTAATTCCGGAAGCATCAATTACAACGAGTCGGACATCTGTCCCTTTTTCCTCTGTCAGCTTTCGTACCGAATCGCTGAAGTGATTGGCATTGGCGTAAAAAAGCGGCGCATCGTACCTGATAACAAGCACATCATCTCTTTCCCCGGCATCCTCAAACCGGTCAAGATTGCGGTAGACTCTGGTTTCAGGCAAACGTCCCAATCTGGCGACATGCGGCTTGCTGCTGTGATAAATCACCACACCGAGCGATGCGACCACACCCGTAAGTATTCCTTCCTCGATGCCAAGAAACAGCGTTACGGCAAACGTTATGGCCATCATAGCGAAGTCTTCTTTCTTGGTTTTCCAGAGAAACCGTATTTCCCTGACATTGATCAGCCCGATAACCGCTGTGATGATGATAGCCGCCAGAACGGCATTCGGAAGGTAATAGAACAGGGGTGTCAGGAAAAGCAGTGTGAGTCCGATAAGCAGTGCGCTTATGATACTCGCCATCCCTGTTTTGGCTCCGGCTTTGTCATTGACCGCCGATCTTGAAAATCCGCCGGTTACCGGAAATGCCTGAAACAGAGAACCGCCGAGGTTGGCGGATCCGAGGGCAACCAGCTCCTGATTGGCATCCAGCTTGTAGTCACCATGCCTGGCCTGAATGGATTTTGCAATAGCAATGGATTCCATAAATCCTACAAGTGAAATGGCAACGGCTATGGGAATCAGCCGGTAGGCCTCATCAAAGCCAATTACCGGAACAATAGCGGATGGCAGACCGGAGGGTACATCTCCGATGATGCGGATGCCCCTGTCATCCCAGCCGGTGAGGGCAAGAAGAACAATACCAGCAGCAACAACCAGCAGTGCCGCTGGTATGCGCTTGTTCCACCATGAAATCAGATAGATCAGGGTTACAGCAGCAATACCAAGTAGTGCCGTACCGTAATGCATCTTGTCACTGTTTTCAATAAGCTGAAACAGGACTTCATGGACCTGACCTGATCTTTCAACAGGGATACCGATCAAATGGGGAAGCTGACTGAATGCGATGATCAGTGCAGCTGCGGCTGTAAATCCCGTAATAACCGGATGGGACAGGAAGTTTACAAGAAATCCCATCCGCAGCAGGCCCATAAGCAGCTGGATTACCCCTACCATAAAAGCCAGCATAATCGCCAGCTGCACATATTCACTGCTGCCGGGCTCGGCAAGGTCACTGACACCTGCAGCAATAAGAAGGGAAACAACCGCAACAGGACCGACACCCAGCTGACGGGATGTTCCCATGAGACCATAGATCAGCAGAGGGATCAATGCCGCATACAAGCCGTATACCGGTGGCATGCCGGCTATCAGCGCATAGGCCATAGCCTGGGGAATCAGCATAACGCCGACCGTAAGGCCCGCGGACAAATCCCCTTTAAACCAATCTTTATTGTATCGGGGAAGCCAGGATAGTATGGGTAAAAAGTTTTTCACAGCTGTACATGTTTAAAAAAAAGGGCGCGGGATCCATCGCCCCGAGCCCTTTTTTTCATTCAGCGCGGCTTATCAGCCGGCAACGCCTTCTTTTTCGTTGAACCATTTGTCGAACTCACCATCAACGTAGGCTACATCATGGCCGTAACGCTGAACCAGTGAGGAGGCAACCGCCGAACGTCCGCCACCGGAGCAGTGCACGTAAACGGTTTTGCCGTTTGGCTGCACCTCGTCAATACGCTCCAGAAGGCGCGTATGCGGGATGTTTTTTGCTCCTTCGATGTGGCCTTCGACAAATTCAGACGCCTTTCGCACATCCAGAACATAGGCATCGTCACCAAGCATTTTGTCGCCGTCTTTTTCAACGAACAGATGCGGTATGGATACGGCCGCGTTATTGTCTGCCAGCCATTTCTCGTATTCATCAACCGGGATGAATCCTCTTATATCGTCCAGGCCGACATTTACAAGATCTCTGACCGCATCCTCCAGATTCTCCTCATCAATGACCAGAAAGACCGGCTGATCCTCTTCAACAAACGATCCTGCCGTAGTATTGAACTGTTTGTCGAGAGGTGAGAATATGGCACCTTTAAGGTGTCCGTTCATGAATGCTTCACGCCCTCGGGTGTCAATAAGCGCAACTTTTTTGTTGTCCTCAAATTCAGCAAGTTTTGAGGTTTCTGTTTTGCCGGGTATCGGAAGCCCTCCGAGTACTTTCGGACCCATTTTATTGTCACGCTTCATGCGGGCAAAGTACAGCGGCGGCTCAGGCTGACCCTCAAGGATGAAATTGACAAAATTTTCCTCAGATGTCGCCTCTTTCAGTGACGCGTTGAAGTTCATTTCGTATCCGACGGTACTTTTGGGAACGGCACCGAGTGCTTTTCCGCAGGCACTTCCGGCTCCATGTCCCGGCCAGACCTGCATGTATTCGGGCATCGACTTGAACTTCTCAAGTGACTTGTAAAGGGTCTGGGCTGAAGGCTTCATGACATCTTTCATGCCGGCGGCAGATTCAAGCAGATCCGGTCTGCCCACATCACCGACAAAGACAAAGTCACCGGTTGCAATGCCCATCGGCTGATCAGCACCGCCACCCTTGTCCGTTACGGCAAAAATGAGATGTTCCGGCGTGTGACCCGGAGTGTGAATGGCTTTGATCTCGATATTTCCGACCATGAAAGTAAAGCCGTCTTTCATCAGCTCATAGTTGTAATTGCTGCCGATCAGCCATTCGTACTTCCAGTCTGAATCGCCTTCATCGGAAGCATAAACCTTGACACCACGCTCAGCAAATTCACGAAGTCCGGATATATAGTCGGCATGAATGTGCGTATCGGCAGCAGCCGTGATTTCAAGCTTCTCCTGCTCTGCGATGTCGTAGTACTGCTGAACATCACGCATAGGGTCAATCACAACAGCTTCGCCTGTTTTCTGGCAGCCGATCATGTAAGCATACTGTGCAAGTTTGGGTTCAAAGATTTGACGGAAAAACATAGTGATTCTCCTTTTTTGTGGTTGTTGTTTTAAAAAACTCTGTAATCTTTTTGTCACGATTGTGTGCTGCTTTTCCGGAGCAGCGCTGCGGGACGTGAGAACCGTCAGTGCGGGAGACTTTCACGGAATACGCCGTATGCATAGGTTCCGGCAAGTGCCGCAAGTATCGGTATGATGAAGATGGTTATCCCGCTCCCAAGCAGGGCAAACAGCGGGCCGGGGCATGCTCCGGTCAGTGCCCAGCCGAATCCGAACAGTGTTCCGCCTATGATATACCTCTTCTTCTGTGAAGCATCCTTGGGTGGAATGGATATGGGATTGCCCTCGGTATCCTTCAAGTTAAACCGCTTGATTATCTGGATGGAAATCATTCCCACAATGATGGCGGTGCCGATCACACCGTACATGTGGAAATCCTGAAAACGAAACATCTCCTGGATCCGAAACCAGGAAATCACCTCGGCTTTTGTCAGGACAAAGCCAAAGAGTGTGCCAATGAGAAGATATTTGATGTAATTCATGATGAGTCTTGTTTTTGGATTAAGTTCGAATTTCCCGGTTAACTGATCAGAAAATCAGCGGATAAATGACATGCGTTACGACAAGGCCGCCGACAAAGAATCCAATGACAGCTATTAACGAAGCCAGCTGCAGATTGGAAATTCCGCTGATAGCATGACCTGAAGTGCACCCGCCGGCATACCGGGCACCAAATCCGACCAAAAAGCCGCCTATGACCAGCACTATTACTCCCTGCAATGTTCCAAGATTACTCCAGGAAAAGAGCTCAGAAGGCACAAAACCGGAAAAATCAGTAAGGCCAAACGCCTGAAGATCCGCGATTGTGGCGGCTGACAAGGCTATCGGCTCGGGATTCTGGAAAACGTATCCGCCAAGGAAACCGCCGATAAATACACCCAGTACAAACACCAGGTTCCACATGCCCTGGGATTTCCAGTCATAATTGAAAAAGGAAACATTACCCGGTGCGCATGCAGCGCAGGCATGTCGAAGGCTGGATGAAATTCCGAATTGTTTGTTTCCGAAAAACAGAAGAAGCGGTATGATCAGACCGATAATGGGTCCGGCCACATACCAGGGCCACGGTTGTGTTAACAACTCAAGCATAACAGGATCGATTTTGATTGATAATTGACATGTTTAATTGACTGGTCTTCATTCGATAGATAATATACATATATAAATAACTATATGTCAAGTAAAAAAGTTCCTTTTTTTTCAGCTATGAAACTGAAGTAAAATCATCAGTATGATGTCGTCTGAAAATGCGCCCTGCCGGGCGCACCAAACAAAAAAGGCGCAACACTTCAGAACGAAATGTCACGCCTTTTCTAAATTACCTGTCCGACATTTCGCCGGAACGTATGCTTGTAAGTGTATTACTGAGACAGGCGGAATGTAATTGGCAGCGAGTAGCGGACACGAACCGGACGGCCTCTCTGGCGTCCCGGTGTAAACTCAACCTGCTTGACCGCTTCAACAGCTGCCTCATCACAACCACCACCAATACCGCGTACTACCTGCGGATCCACAACCTGTCCTTCTTCATCAATGATAAACTGAACAACGACACGTCCTTCAATACCGGCCTGCCGGGCAATCTCGGGATATTCAAGATTGTCATAAATTGCCTGCATTCCTCCTTTCAGTTCCGGCATGTCCTCAACAATCGTGAACACTTCCGGCTCTTCTTCTTCCTCATCATCCTCCGGCGGAGGCGGTGGAGGCATATCCATTGGTGCATCAAGATCTACTTCGGTATCAAGATCATAAAACTGGTCTTCAACGATCTCGTCATCAGGTACGGGTTCCGGTGACGGCGGCCGGGGCGGAGGCGGAGGGGTTGTCTCTTGCTCAGTCTGGATAATCTCCTCCATTTCAATGATCTCCTGCTCTTCTTCCTGAATCTCAAACTCACTTCCCGGCTGGAGATCTATTCGGAATAAGGCGATCAGTATGATCAGCGTCACAATAAATCCAATCTGCAGGTTGATCATGTAATACTTGTGCAGATTTACATTTGGTTTCTTGTTCTCTAAAATACTCATGATTTAAACTCCCAGTCTCTAAACCAAAAAAGACCTTTAATTTTCTGTTCAGATACAATCCTTGTAATGCCGGACATTATAAGGCTCAAAATACAAAATTTGAAAAGAAGGTACCGATTTTTTTTGGTAACGCTTCCCTGAAACTGAAAAGCGGTTCCAATTTGGTTATCAAGGGCAATATTCAATGTTTAAGATTCCGGTTCGGTTTACATGTAATGAACGATACTCCGGCAAATTTCGTCTGCCTATATAAAGTAATGATGAATAAAATTACTTGTATTTTCAAACGTTAGCTTCATTTCCGGACAGATAACCTGTGTATTACACCCCCCCCGGGATACCCTGCACAAAATTTCAGTTTTATTTCTTTACCATGCACAATACCACATATCTGGTCGACAAATACAGCAGGCAGGCACCGCGCTATACCTCTTATCCATCGGCTCTGCATTTCAGGGAAATGGAGGATGTTTCGGATGCAACTGCTTTGATAAAAGAGCGTAACCTTCGGCCCGGTCCGGTCTCCATCTATATACATATTCCATTTTGTGCTTCATTATGCTGGTATTGCGGCTGCACGAGGGTGATTACACGTCAGGAAGGTGACAGCAGCGTTTACCTGGATCACCTTTTTTCGGAAATACGCTCACTTTCGCAACAACTCCACCCTGAAAACAAGGTAGTTCAGCTTCATTTCGGGGGCGGTACACCAACATTTCTTAGTCCGGATGAGCTGCGTACGGTGGGAAAACAGCTTCGTGAACATTTTCATTTCAGCAATGACATGGAGCTTGCCGTTGAAATCGATCCCAGGCGACTCACCGAAGATCATGCTCAGGCTCTGGCCGAAATTGGCTGCAACCGGGCCTCGATCGGCATCCAGGACGTCCGGCACGAGGTGCAGAAAGCGATTAACCGCATACAGCCCATGGAGATAAATGAACGGGTTACCCGCTGGCTGCGTCAAGCCGGAATCCACAACATCAATGTGGATCTGATTTACGGGCTGCCGCTTCAAAACAAAAAAAGCTTTGAAGAAACGCTTGAAGCTGTTAAAACTCTGGATCCCGACCGTTTTGCCATCTTCCACTATGCCCACGTCCCCTGGATGATGCCGGCCCAGAAATTGCTCGACAAGTACCCGATGCCGGATTCCTACGAGAAGTTTTCCATGCTGGAAATGACAATCGCCAATTTAACCCGCTCCGGATATGAGTACATCGGCATGGACCATTTCGCAAAAAACGACGACGAATTGTCGGTGGCACGACATAACGGTACTCTGCAGCGAAATTTCCAGGGATACAGTACCCGTCCGGACACGGACATCTATGGTTTCGGGATGTCATCCATATCACAAATCGGTGACGGTTACCTGCAGTCCGTAAAGGAGCTCGATACCTATTACGAGCGGATTTCCGGCAGCCGGATGCCCTACTTCAAAGAGTACTACCTGACAGAAGACGACCGTATTCGCCGGAAAACCATCATGAAGCTCATGTGCAATCTGGAGCTCGATTTTTCGGAGATAAGCACTGAATGGGATATTGACGCGAAATCCCGTTTTTCTGATAATTTCGACAGGTTGCAGGAAATGGCAGATGACGGACTGGTTATTCTGCATGAGGACGGGCTGAAGGTCACAGATACCGGGCGGATGTTCCTCAGAAACATAGCCACTGCATTTGATGCCTATTATGCATCATCCGAAAAAAAGGGCAGATACTCAAAAACAGTGTAAATACCGACAGATGTGACTGGACTTCTGTCAATTTCTCTGTTATTTTCGTCGGACATTAACTTATTCACATCAATCTTGCCGACATGGAAAATCCACGCATCCTTGTTCCGACCGACCTTTCCGATTTAAGTCTTGTCGCTTTTGAATCAGCCAATTATCTCGCTGACATACTGGACGGCATGGTACTTCCACTGTATGTGTATCAGCCGGAAAAAGATGGTGCAAGCTTTCCTGTACCGCCTACGCCTCCCAAAAAGATTGAAGAACTTGAAGCCGAGCTGGAGAAAAAAGTCTCAGCTTATGTCGATGAAGACAACCTGGAACCGGTTGTCGTCCGTAAAGGAAAACCGTGGGAAATCATCATGGAGGAATCGGAGGATGCTGACCTGATCGTCATGACATCGCACGGCAAATCCGGCTTTTCCCGGCTCTTTCTCGGTTCTGTGACTGAACGTGTGGTAAGATTCAGCAAAGCCCCGGTCCTGCTGGTTGAGAAAGACTCCAAAATCAAACCGCTCAGCGATATTCTGCTGACCACGGACTTTTCTGATCACTCGCTTCTCGCATTTGATTACACCCGGGATTTGGTCGCCGCCACCCATGCCAAAGTTCACCTGGTGCATCTTGTAAACCTGTCCCAGTTCAGTAAAGTCAGTACGTTTGACGATCAGATAGAAAGCCTTCAGCAAAAACTGAATGAGTGGGTGGATGAACATTTGAAAGAAATCCGCAAAAATGTAACCGCGGAAGTGCTGCCTGTGAAATCCTCCATTCACGAAGCAATAGTCCATCTGACGAACCAGAAAAAATACAGCATGGTGGTAATGTCCACTCTGGGTCATACCGGGCTCAAATATCTGCGGCTTGGCAGTACAGCAGCAAATGTTCTGAGGCTGGTAAAAACGGCTGTATTCAGTATAAATCCGCGAATGGACAAGCCCATTGGCAAAGAACATGTCGAGCGGTAATCACACGTTCCCCAATTATCGGTTAATCCGATACCCACGACTCCTGTAACCGGCTCACGACCATGGAACATCCATCCTCCGCCCGGCATCCTGAAAAGCTGCGTGCTTTTACAAAATACCTGATCCGGGACACAAAAGCGCTGGAACAGATGCTTGCCGACGATATGTTCGAACGCGACACCAAACGAATCGGTGCCGAGCAGGAACTTTTCATCATTGACCGGGCCAGCCGCCCCTATTCTCTGAACACCAAACTTATTGAGGAGCTGGATGATCCGCATTTTGCATATGAACTTGCCCGGTTCAATCTTGAGTTCAACCTCGATCCTCTGTCCTTTGGCGGCAAATGCCTCCGGAATCTCGAACAGGAGCTGAACAAACTGATCGGCAAAGCCCGGCAGGTAGCTGAAAAGCATGAAGGGGATATCATTTTGATGGGCTCTCTTTCGACAATCCGCAAGTCGGATCTCGGAATGGAAAACATCACCCCGAAGGAGCGATACTACATGCTTAATGATGCGCTTACAAGGGTGCGGGGCGAGGAGCATGAGCTGAAAATAAAAGGTGCCGATGAACTTCATGTAAAGCACGATTCGGTGATGATGGAATCCTGCAACACCAGTTTTCAGATTCACTTTCAGGTGTCCCAGGAGGATTTTGCCCGTCTGTACAACATTGCCCAGCTGGTGGCTGCCCCTGTACTTGGTGCCGCCGCCAACTCACCGTTTCTGTTCGGGAAACAGCTTCTTCATGAAACACGCATCGCCGTTTTCCAGCAGTCGATTGACAACCGGAAAGCCCAGGACTTTGTAAATGAAAGAAAGCCCCGGGTTCAGTTTGGTTCGCGCTGGATCGAAGAGTCCGTCATGGAGATATTTCAGGAAGACATCGCGCGTTTTCGGGTCCTGTTTGCAATCGATGATATCGAAGATCCTTTTGAAGCGCTTGACAGCGGACGCATTCCCAAACTTGAGGCGCTCCAGCTCTTCAACGGCACGATTTACCGCTGGAACCGGCCCTGTTACGGCATCACCGACGGCAAACCTCACCTCAGAATCGAAAACCGGGTGCTGCCATCGGGGCCCTCTGTTGTTGACGAAGTGGCCAATGCGGCGTTCTGGCTCGGACTTATGGCAGGCGTATCGTCACAATATGACGACATCACAAAACTGATACCATTCAAGGAAGTGGAATCCAACTTCCTGAGCACTGCCCGTCGCGGCCTGCTGTCACAGATTAAATGGCTTGATGGCAACAGCTATCCTACCCAGGATCTTATCATGAACGAGCTTATCCCCCTGGCAAGGGAAGGGCTTAGACTTCACGATATTGACAGCGAGGATACTGAGCACTATCTGGGGGTTATACAGGAACGAACCCGCAAAGGTCAGAATGGTGCAATCTGGCAGCTTGATTCCTTCCATAACCTTGATGACATCTGGAGTCCGTACGAAAAGCTGACCGCCATTGCCGATTCCACTTTGAAAAATCAAAAATCCGGCAAACCGGTCCATCAATGGCCCAAGGCTAAAGTTCACCGGAAAAACCGCTGGGAAAAGGCGTTTGCCAAAGTAGGGCAGTTCATGACCACGGACATTTACACCCTGCAGGAAGACGACATCATCGATCTGGCGGCCAATGTGATGGAATGGCAGCGAATCAAACATATTCCGGTTGAGAATGATCAGCATTTTCTCGTCGGAATGGTTACCTACCGTTCCATGATCAGCACACTCAACAATATTATCGCCAAGCAGCTGGATCACACCAATGTCTCCGTTAGTGATATCATGGACCGCGAGATTGTGACGGTGTCACCGGACACCCCTTCTGTGGAAGCCATTGAACTGATGCAGAACAATGATATATCCAGTCTGCCGGTTGTTGAAGGCGGCAAGCTCGTGGGCATCGTCACCGAATTTGATTTTGCCCGCATTGCTGCAGAACTGCTCAAGGACAGGTTGAAAAAGCGGTAAAAGGTTTTTCATTGAAATTTTATTGCTGATTTGCGTTTCCGTATCTTTTGTGCTGAATCAAATCAAACTGATATGGAGATATATAAAGAATTTCAATTTGAGGCCGCGCATTATCTGCCCAACCTGCCTGAAGACCATAAATGCCGGCGCATGCACGGCCATTCATACCGAATCAAACTGTATATCGGTGGACCGATAGATCCGGCAATCGGCTGGATCAAAGACTTTGCCGATATCAAAAAATCATTTACGCCGGTATACAAACAGCTTGATCATTATGTATTGAATGATATTGAGGGACTGGAAAATCCGACCAGCGAAAATCTTGCCCGGTGGATCTGGAACAAGACGAAACCACTGCTGCCGGAACTGACCCGCGTGGAAGTGATGGAAACATGCACTACCGGCTGTATTTACGAAGGCGATGACAGCTGACACATTGTCTGTGAGGCCGGAATGATGCGTCTCAGAGCAAATAACTTCGCACATTTTCAGAAGCTGGGATAAAGACAGTGCAGGCGTGCAATTGTGATACGCAATAGTGATGTATCGCTACGGAGCCAGACGTGACCGGACCCATTCTGATTCATCCGATGAGCCGGACCGGTCCCGCGTATAGCACAACCGGTCATGCAAACGGTTAACCCTGCCCTGCCAGAATTCGATGCGATGGGGACTGACCTTGTACCCGCCCCAGTTAGCCGGTCTTGGTATTTTGTCAACAGCAGGATATTTCTCTTCCAGTTCTTTTACTTTTCTCTCCAGGTCCCCCCGTGATTCGATCACATCGCTTTGCGGTGACGCTGCGGCACTGAGGCGGCTTCCCGCAGGACGGGAATTGAAATAGGCATCCGACTGGCTGTCAGGCACTTTACCGGCCACACCCTCAATGCACACCT
>Ga0207421_10001925_pt1 | contig 26276 bp, 23 predicted proteins | sample SodLakKL_010_SED_4_FD_187542 | JGI IMG/M metagenome (GOLD analysis project Ga0207421, IMG submission 187542) | Alkaline sediment microbial communities from Lake Tanatar, Kulunda Steppe, Russia - 8KL_010_SED (SPAdes) (version 2) | ecosystem: Environmental > Aquatic > Non-marine Saline and... | reverse complement strand
CGAAGGAATTATCAGATAGGTTAGTTCGTATGATTTCATAGCTTTTTATATCTTAATCCTTGGGATTATAGCATCACACCTTAAAAGAATCAACCTTTTTGCAAGAAAAAGGGCTTTGAGTATAATAAAGAAATGGATAAAAAAATATTCAAAACCTACGAAGTAAGAGGGGTGTATGGAAAGGAGCTCGACGAAGATGGTGCTCGGAAAATCGGGAGAGCTTTCGTTTATTTCTTAAGTAAAGAAAAGCCCGTTATAGTTATTGGAAGAGATGGGAGAAAGTCTTCGCCTTCTATTTTTTATCAGGTAAAAAAAGGTGTGACTGAGGCCGGAGGAAAAGTTGTTGATATAGGGCTTTGCAACACGCCTCTTCTTAATTTCGCAGTGGCAAAGTTTGGCTACGACGGCGGTCTTATGGTTACCGCCTCACACAATCCGCCCGAGTTTAACGGAATAAAGATGATCAAAGAAAGAGCTTTGCAGCTCTATGGAGAAGAAATACAGCAGATAAGGAAGATAGCGGAAGAAAAAGAGATAATGGGAAAAGAAAAAGGAGAGGTGGAAAAAGTAAACCCGCTCCCGAGCTACATTAATCATCTTTTTTCCTTTTTCAAAGAAAAGAGTCCTCTTAAGATGGTGCTTGATTTTGGCAATGGAGTAAGCTCTTTTACGGCAAAACCTTTTTTTGAAAGGAGAGGAGATGATGTTTTTTATCTTTACGACGAGATAAGAGGAGATTTTCCCGGACATCCCCCCGATCCTCATGATAAAGAAGCTCATAAGAAAATAAAGAGTAAAATACTTAGCAAAGCGGCGGATATAGGAGTTATTTTTGATGGGGATGGAGATAGGTGTGTTATTTTTGATGAGAAAGGAGAGGTGGTTTTTGGAGATGCCCTCTTTATGCTTCTTGCCAAGGAGGAAATCAAGAAAAAGAAAAAAGGAAGTGTTTGCTATGATCTGCGATTTAGTATGGCTACAGAGGAAGTGATAAGAAAAATGGGAGGCACTTCGGTAATGATGAGGGTTGGAAACCCTTTCTATAAGGAAAAGATAATTCGGGAAGGTGGGCTACTGGGAGGAGAACTTTCCGGGCACATCATGTTTAAGGATAATTACGGAATAGATGACGGACTTTTTGCTTTCTTGAAAGTGGTAGAGATTGCTTCTCGAGAAAAAAAGCCGCTCTCCGAGCTAATTACTCCCTATAAAAAATACTTTCAAACCCCGGAGATTAATTTTTCCGTAGAGGACAAAGAGGAGGCTATTCAAAAGGTCAGAAACAGCTTTAAGGGGGGAGAAGAGCTACACATTGATGGTCTGTACATAAAATATGAAGACTGGTGGTTCAGTTTGCGAGCTTCCAACACGGAGGATTTGGTTAGATTAAGAATAGAGGCGAAAACGGAAGATCTTTTGGAAGAAAAAAGAGAAGAGATTACTTCTTTACTTGAGTCTCTTTAGGGACGGTAAAGTCCCATTTTTTTATACACTTCCTCCATTTTTGACTCTGCCAGAACACGAGCTTTTTTCTCTCCCTGTTTTAGTATTTCTTTTATATAAACTTCCCGAGAAGAAAACTCCTCTTTCTTTTTTCGAAAGGGCTCCAGCCTATTAACCACTAACTCGGAAAGTTCACTTTTAAACGAACTGTAAGTCTTTCCTTTCATCTCTTTTTCAACTTCTTTTACCGTAGTATTTGCAAGAAGAGCATAGATAGTCAGGAGGTTGGACATACCGGGTCTCTTTTGGGGGTCGTATTTTATTGTTTTATAGGTGTCGGTCACCGCTGATTTTAATTTTTTTCTGATATCTTCAGGAGTGTCAAAAAGGGAGATAGAGCTCTTCTTATCGGTGTCTGACTTGGACATCTTTTTGGTGGGATCAGAAAGACTCATGATTCGCGCTCCTTGGGAAGGTAGTTTTTCTTTTGGAAGAATGAAGGTTTCTCCAAAGGTGTTATTAAACTTTCGAGCTATGGTTCTGGCGAGCTCTACGTGTTGTTTTTGGTCTTCGCCGACGGGAACTATTTGCGTGTCGTAAAGAAGAATATCGGCGGCCATTAGTATGGGATAGTTCAAGAGACCTGCTTTTTCCTTTTCTTTGCATTTTTTTGCTTTTTCTTTGTATTGAGTCATTCGATAAAGCTCACCCAAAGGAGTGACGGTATTTAAAAGCCAGCACAGCTCAGTGTGCTCTTTAATGGAAGACTGAACAAAGATTATTACTTTTTCCGGATCGAGGCCTGCCGCTAAATAGACAACAGCTTTCTCCATTACAAGTTCGTTCAATTTGTCGGAATCATAGGGGGTGGTTACGGCGTGAAGATCTACGATGCAAAAAATACACTCGTTGTCCTGTTGGAAGTCGAGCCATTGCTTTATTGCTCCGAAGTAATTTCCGATATGAAGATTGCCTGTCGGCTGTATTCCGCTAAAGATGCGCATATAATCTTGGATTCTAGATTACGAATGGAAAAATGATAGTGCTGCTAAAACTGTTCTCAGCTTATCATATTTCTATTACCACTGGAAGAACTATCGGCCTTCTTCTTGTTTTGCTAAAAAGAAAGCTCTCCACTTTGGTTTTTATTTCTTGCTTTATGGCTTTAGTGTCTTTCTTTTGTTTTCCAGCATGAGAAACTATCTCCATAATTTTCTTTCGGGTTTCGGTAAGAAGAGTTTGTGATTCTCTGAGATACACAAAACCTCTCGAGATGATATCAGGAGAGTTTTTTATTTTCCTCGTTTTCTTGTCAATTACTGCAATGACCACAAAAATACCGCTTTCAGCCAGCTCTGTTCGATCATGAAGAACAACTCCCCCTACGTCCCCGATTCCCGAGCCGTCAACCATTACGGGGCCAACAGGAATAGGTTTTTTGCTTATCTGCATCTTCTCCTTGGAGAGTTCTATGATATGGCCGTTATCGGTAAGGGCAATATTGTTTTCCGGCATACCCTCTTTTTCAGCGAGTTTTGCGTGAGCGGCCATCATTGAATATTGCCCATGAATAGGCATAAAGTACTTGGGTTTCATTATTCTTATCATTTCTTTGAGCTCTTCTTGTTGAGCGTGGCCCTTTGCATGGATGTCCATCATTTGAGAGTGGAAGATGTCGGCTCCTTGACGCAAAATATCGTCTTTTAGGTTTTGGACAGCGCGTTCATTGCCCGGAATGATTGAAGAAGAAAGAACTACGGTATCGCCCTTCTTAAGACGGAAATGGCGGTGTTGTCCGCTGATAATACGCATCAGGGCTGCGTTGCCCTCTCCTTGGGCACCTGTAGAAAGAATAGTTAGCTGGTTATCCGGATAATTGGCAGCCTTTTCTGCAGGAATAATTGTTCCTTTTTTAGTCTTGAGGTGTTCAAGATTCCGAGATATCTCTACGTTGGTTTTCATTCCGTATCCCTCTATTACCACCTTACGATTATATTTTTCGGAAAGAACGATGAGGTCTTGGACTCTGTTAATCAGTGAGGCAAAAGTCGCTGCGACCACTCTTCCTTTGGCCTCTTTAAATATTTTCTCCAAGTTTTCTTTTATAACACTCTCGGACAGCGAATGACCCTCTGCTTCCGCTCCCGTGGAATCGGACATAAGAAGCATAACACCATTGGAGGCGATTTTTTTCAGTTTATCGAGATCTGTCGGAGGTGTGTTGGTAGGAGTAAAGTCAAACTTAAAGTCCGATGTGTGAACAATATTTCCTACGGGAGTTTTGATAAGAAAGCCTTGGCCATCCGGAATATTGTGATTTTGATGAAAGAACTCCACCTCGAAAGGGCCGAGCTCTATCTTTGAGCCGTCTTTTATTTCGTTGAGTTGTAGTTTTGGCTGGTCGGAAAACTCTTCTTGTCTTTTTTGGGTTATTCCCAGAGTGAGAGGGGACCCGAAGATGGGAGGATTACCTATCTTACCCATAATATAGGGAATGGCTCCGATGTGGTCGTAATGACCATGAGTCAAAACAAGGCCCAAGATCTGCTTTTTGTTCTTCTGCAGATAAGAGATGTTGGGAATAATGTAGTCTACCCCGGGAGTTTTTTCTTGAGGAAAGTTTAGTCCCATATCAATTATGAGAACCTTTTCTTCCCATTCTAAAAGAGTCATATTCCTTCCCACTTCTCCCAGTCCGGAAAGAGGGATTATTTTCAGTCTTTCTTCCTTCATATATTTAGTTGTTAGTAAATTAATATGTAATATTAGGTAAAACGCTTGAGACCTACCGGTGTTTTCAGTCACCGGTGTTGCGGTTTTAGCGATTTATAATCTAGGGAATACGGTGCTATGCACCGCTCTTGTGCCCCTGGCAGGACTCGAACCTGCAACCCTTGCGGGACAGCGTCCTGAACGCTGCGTGTATGCCAATTTCACCACAGGGGCCTTTTTACTTGAAAACTCTTCTTGTGTTTATATACCATTTATCAATATCTGCAAAGCGCTCGGACGGATCCATTAAAGAGCCTTCTTTTACTCCTTTTATCCTTTCTGAAACAGGGTGGATATAGTAAGGGCTGTAAAGGAAAATACCGGGAAGGTCCTCTAAAATCTTTTCCTGAAGAAGATGCAATGCCTCTGTTCTGTTTTCTCCCGTTTCTTCTATGATGGATTCCAGAAGTTCATCAGCCTCTTCGCTTTCATAACCGGGAAGATTTATGCCAGGGTCGTCTACTTTTGAAGAGTGCCACAAGGGGAAAGGATTAAGAGATCCGGTAAGAACCGTGCCAAAAAGAAGCGTGTCAAAATCTCTTAGGCGGATAGCCTTGTCTCGGATATCGGGAAGAGGTCTCTTATCAATTGTCACACTCACCCCTACCTTCTCCCATTGTTCTTGGAGCTCTTTGGCAGTGGCAACGAGCAAAGAATCTTCAAGGGTTGTAATTGATATTTCCAAGCTTGTTGTTTCCTCAAAGAGGTCTTCACAGAGCTCGTTGAGCTTGTCTCGCGTACTGCCGGCAACCATTCCCGTCCCGCTTTGAAAGTCGTGAGGGTCCAGTATCTCTTCGCGATACTTTTCCTGAAAGTGATTTACCGCCTCTTTTGTGTCTTCGTCAAAAAAGCCCGTCACCTCACCACCCGGATAGAGATCTTTGTCCTGCTCTTGAAGATAAAGGAAGCATTCTTGCAACTTTCTTACCTCCTCTCCTTGAGAGTCTTCCCTAAGGTCTTCACTAAAACGGAAAGGATCTTCCATCTCCCTTATTCCATCTTTGAAGCCGGCTTCTTCCAGAAGCTCTTTTGCTTTTTCAGGGTTGTGGGAATAGCTTGTTTCTGGCTCGGTAAGTCCGTAAAAAGAAGGAAGAAGGGGGGACGTAACCGTATCTCCTTTTCCCTTTAAAACGTTACTTACGAGAGCCTCTCTGTTTGTGGCGTAACTCAGCGCTTCCCGAAGAAGATCTTCTTGCACTAGTCCTTCTCGTCTTAAATTAAAAAGAAGGGAGAAGTATCGAGGAACTCTGTATTCGTGATAGTGAAATGCATTTTCATGTTCCTTAAAGAGCTCCTTTACTCTGCCCCCGGGAAGAGAGAAGCCGTCTATCTCTCTTTTCTCATAGGCTCTTAAAAGCTCTTCTTCATCTTCAAAGAAATAGAAGGAGACTTCATCCATAAAGGGCGTGGATCTGAAATAGTGAGGGTTTCTTTCCAGTCTCAGGGAGTAGATATTTCCCTCCGAATCCTCTCTTGCTTCTTTGTAGCGATAGGGTCCCGATCCTACAGGTTGCATGTTGTGAATGGAATATCTGAAGTCTCTCGGCGAATAGTCACCGAAAATATGCTTGGGGATGATTTTTAAAGTGAGGTTTTCGGGGAACACCGCTGACGTACTATCTAGAGTAAAGCGCACTTCTCTTTCGGAAAGCTTCTCTGCGCTTACCCCCGTCCACTGTTGTCTGAGCGTGCTTTGGAAGTCTGGGTTTAGAATAGTTTCCACCGTAAAGACTATGTCTTCTGCTGTCATCTCTTCTCCGTCGGACCAGTAAAGATCCTCTCTCAGGGTTACATCAAAAACTCTATCGTCTTCTGTTTCGAAACTCTTGGCGAGGTTGGGGACAAGATTTCCTTCTCTGTTGTACCTGAAAAGACCGTCAAAAACCACTTCGATAATATCCTTTTCTATGTCACTTTGTGAGGCGTACAGAGGGTTTATGGTAATCCATCTACTTTTTTGCACAAAACCCTCTCTATAGCTTCCGCCGAAAGAAGGAGTGCTTTCCGTGTTTGTTTGGTAGAAGGCAATTCCCGTGTAGACGAGTGACGATATTGCTAAGAGAACCAAAAGAGGTAGAGCGATCTTTTCTCTTTTATCTAGTACCTCCGGAAATCGTCTCCACTGTTTTTTGGACGGCCACTTTTTGGGCCAAAGATCCTTTAGCTTAAACATAGGATAAAATACGAGTGCGTTTTATAGCACGAGATTGAGAAGTGCAAGAGTAACAAAAGAAGCACCAAAAATAATGGTGGAAATAAAAAGAGTTTTGTCCGTTCCTCTTCTTTCGGTATGAAAGTCCTCTCCTTGACCGAAAGCGGAACCCATCGCAGCCCCTCCTTTCTGAAGCAGTATAGACGCGACAAGTAGAACGGAAACAGCGATTTGCAAGTAAGGTAATATCTCGTTCATATTTATTTAGAAAATCCGTGTAAAATTACTTCCAGTATCCAAATGATAAGGGTAGTGTAAATTAAATTGGTAAATCCGTCAATGGTAATTTCGGGAAAAAAGGCCTGAACGAACCATATGATGGAGGTATTTATAGCGAAGGTAAAGAGACCGAGTGTCAGGATTCTCAGCGGGAGGGTGACAAGACAAATCAACGGCCTTATGAAAAAATTAACAGTCCCGAGAAGAAGTCCGGCGTAGAAGAGAGAATGGGGATCTTTTATTGTAATGCCCAAAAAGTACTCTGCCAGAAAAAAGCCGAGAACCCCCACTGCTACGTGTAAGAGAAACTTCTTTAAAAGAGACATTTCATGTGCAGTATAGCACAATAGTGTGATTTTGCAACGTTTACAGCTCTTGACATGACAATTTCCATAAGTAATAATGAGCTAGCACTCTAACGAGGTGTTTGCTAATTATTAAGTAATACAAGATAAACAAGATTGTCCGAAGTTGGCTCTGCCATATAAGGACTTATCTTCAGTAAGGTGAAAATAAAACCTCTCGGAGACAACGTTCTAATTGAACCCGAAAGAGAAGGAGAAAAAACGAAGGCGGGCATTCTTCTTCCGGAGACTGCCGAAAAAGGAAGGCCGGAAAAGGGCAAGGTGATAGCCGTAGGGCCCGGGAAAACTAATGCTTCCGGAAAGGTAATTCCTCTGGAAGTGAAAAAGGGTGACAAGGTTCTCTTTACCAAGTACGGACCCACGGAAATAAAAACGGTCGACGATAAAAAAGAGTACTTGATTGCCAAGCAGGACGATATTCTTGCCGTTATCGAGTAAAAATAAAAGGAAATCAAAGTTATGTCTAAAAATATCTACTACAAAGAAGACGCGAGAAAAAGAATGATGGAAGGAGTCAACAAGCTTGCCGACGCTGTCAGGTATACCATTGGTCCCAAAGGACGTAATGTGGTGCTCGGGCAGAGCTTCGGTTCTCCTACCATCACCAACGACGGTGTTAGTATTACCGAAGAGATAGAACTCAAAGACAAAACGGAAAATATCGGAGCTTCTATCGTTAAAGAGGTAGCTTCCAAGGCGAACGAAGCTGCGGGAGACGGAACTACTACCGCTACACTCCTGGCAAGGGCGATGATTGCCGCAGGACTGAAAAACGTAACTGCGGGAGCCGATCCCCTTTCCTTAAAAAGAGGAATAAACAAAGGAAAGGATGCGGTTGTAAGCGCTCTTAAAAAGGAGGCGAAGACAATTTCTAAAAGAGAGGAGATAGCTCAAGTGGCCACTATTTCCGCAGAAGATGAAGAGCTCGGAAATCTTATTGCGGAAGTTATTGAAGAAGCGGGAAGAGACGGTGTGGTGACGGTAGAAGAGTCCAGGACTTTCGGACTGGAAAAGGAGGTTGTTAAAGGATTGCAGCTTGATAACGGATACGTGTCTCCTTACATGGTGACCGACTCGGAGAGAATGGAGGCCGTCTACAACGACCCTCACATTCTTATTACCGACAAGAAGATATCTTCTATAAACGAGATTGTGCCTATTCTGGAGAAACTCTCTCAAGGAGGGCAAAAGAATCTGGTAATTATTGCCGAAGAGATAGAAGGAGAAGCTCTTGCTACTCTCGTTCTTAATAAGCTGAGGGGAGCATTTAACACTCTTGCCATCAAAGCTCCCGGATTCGGAGACAAAAAGAAAGAAGCGCTCAAAGACATTGCTGCCGTATGCGGTGGACAGATAATCTCTGACGAGGTGGGACTTAAGCTGGAAAACGCTGAGGTGGCCATGCTTGGAACGGCACGTAAAGTAACCGCTACCAAAGACAAGACGATAATAACCGAAGGAAAAGGAAAGAAAAAAGAGCTGGAAAAGAGAGTAGAGCAAATAAAAAAGGAGATTGAAGAAACCAGTTCCGATTACGAAAAAGAAGGTTTGCAGAAGAGATTGGCTAAGCTCGTCGGAGGAGTTGCCGTTATTAAGGTAGGTGCTCTTACCGAGGTTGAACAAAAAGCCAGACAGCACAAAGCGGAAGACGCGCTTTCCGCTACCAGAGCAGCTATCGAAGAAGGTATTGTTGCGGGAGGAGGAGTGGCTCTTATAAGAGCACTTGCTTCTCTGGAAAAAACATCTCTAAAGGGAGATGAGAAGACGGGAGCAAACATTTTAAGAAGCGCTCTGGAGGCGCCGATAAGACAGATTGCGGAGAATGCCGGAGTTGACGGATCGGTGGTCGTCCAAAAAACTAAAGAAGGAAAAGGAGCTTTCGGATTCAATGCAAAGACTATGGAGTATGAGGATCTTGTACAAGCGGGAATCGTTGACCCCACGAAAGTGGTGCGCTCCGCACTGGAGAACGCTGTTTCCGCGGCAGCGATGTTCCTTACTACCGAATGTGTAGTAGTTGACAGTGACGAAGAAAAAGAAAGCAGCGGAGGAGGGGGAGCTCCCCCCGCCGGAATGGGCGGAATGGGAGGAATGGGTATGGGAATGTAGTTTTCCCCGTACCCAGGAATGTTTAAGGCGCCGCGTATATTTTTCGCGGCGTCTTTGCAAAACGGGCCCGTTTTGGGTATAATTTAAGGGCGCGTAAGTATTAATAATTTGTTAAAAATATGGAAACATCAACTATATTGCTTATAATCTTGGGTGTTTTGGTTCTTTTTGTGATTTTTTCCTACAATCGTTTGGTCAAGATAAGGCATAGAGTAAAAGAAGCTTGGGCTGATATAGATGTTCAGCTCAAAAGAAGATATGACCTCATTCCCAATTTAGTAGAGACGGTAAAGGGGTACGCTTCTCACGAAAGAGGTGTTTTCGAGAATGTTACCAAAGCGAGAGCGAGAGCTATGAACGCCGAGGAAACCGGTGACCCGAAAAAAGTAGCGGAAGCGGAAAATCAATTGGCCGGAGCTCTTAAGAGCCTCTTTGCGGTTTCTGAAAACTATCCCGATCTCAAAGCATCAGAGAATTTTGTGGAACTGCAGCGCGAAATAAGAGACACGGAAGACAAGATACAGGCGGCAAGGAGGTTCTACAATCGCAATGTAAGAGACATGAACATCAAAGTGGAGATGTTCCCTATGAGCGTTATCGCCAAGATGTTTGGTTTCCAAAAACAAGACTTCTTTGAGATTGAAGACAAGGAGCAAAGAGAAAATGTAAAGGTGGAGTTCTAAAAAATGGCTACGCTATACACTCAGTCGGAAAACAACATCTACAAGACATACGCCTATCTTTTGGGGTTTGTCTTTCTTCTTGTTGCTTTGGGCTGGGCGCTTAGCTATGTTACCGGAAGTACTTGGCTGTTATGGCTTGCCGTAATACTCTCCGTGGTGATGAGTTTTAGTTCTTACTGGTTTTCCGACAAAATCGTCCTTTCTCTCAGCAAAGCAAAAGAAGTTAAAAAAGAGGATTATCCCGAACTTTGGAGAATTACGGAAAATCTGGCCATATCAAACGGCTTACCTATGCCGAGGCTTTTTGTCCTTGAAGATTCCCAGCCTAATGCTTTTGCTACCGGACGCAACCCCGAGCACGGGGTAGTAGCCGTTACTACTGGACTTCTTGAAAAGCTGGAGAGATCTGAGTTGGAAGCGGTAATAGCCCACGAACTGGCTCATATCGGAAACAGCGATATTCTTATCTCTTCTATTGTAGTGGTTTTAGTGGGAGTGGTAATCCTTGTCGCCGACTTCTTTTTTCGTATGGCTTTCTTCGGAGGGCTTGGAGGAAGAGATAGCAAGGGAAGCTTACCTGTTCTTTTGGGAGCACTCGCTTTTATAATCATCGCTCCTATCTTGGCCCAAGTTTTGAAGTTTGCCGTGTCGAGAAAAAGAGAGTACCTTGCCGACTCTACGGCCGCACTTACCACAAGACATCCCGAAGCTCTGGCAAGAGCTCTGGAAAAAATAGCCGGAGACCCACATCAACTAAAGACGGCAAATGATGCCACAGCCCATCTCTATATCGCCAGTCCCTTTAGAGGAAAAGAGCAGAAAAGTTGGATTAGAAAGCTTTTTATGACTCACCCTCCTATAGAAGATAGGGTAAAAAGATTAAGGGGGGGCGGTAATAAATAAAGATAGCGATACTAAGGGGCAAATATAAAATTATTATTCATAGTTACATTTAAATCTATGCTTTGTCCAAAATGCGGTGACGATCTAAAAGAGATTAAATTCTCGGGAGTGAAGGTTGATAACTGCTCTTCGTGCAAAGGAAAGTGGTTTGAGAAAAATGAACTGAGAAAAGCAAAAGACAAAAAAGAAGAAAGAATAAACTGGATGGACATAGATCTTTGGGAGAATGAGGAAAACTTCCGTATCTCGGAAAAAAAAGCGCAGTGCCCCGATTGCGGACTTCCGCTTTACGAGGTAAATTACGGAGATTCGGATATAGAAGTGGATGTTTGTAATATGTGTGAAGGAATATGGCTTGATGAGGGAGAATTCAAGAAAGTGGTGGGCTATCTAAAAGAAAAGGCGGGAGATAAGATTATGAACGAATATATGAAAACGCTTCTTGAAGAAACGGGAGAGGTTTTTGTGGGCCCCGAACCCTTGCAAGAAGAACTAAAAGATGTTATCAATGTGCTCGGTCTTTTAAAGTACCGTTTTGCAGGAAAGCATCCTTTTATATCTAGAGTAATATCCAAGCTCCCCAAATCCTAAAAGAAAGGTGACGAATGACAAGTGCTTAAATTCAGCACTTCAAGCTTTGATTTGTCGGGAAATGGATTTTAAAAACGGAGGAGTCGGATAGTGGACTATTCCACACGCTTGGAAAGCGTGCGAGCGCAAGCTCACGTGGGTTCGAATCCCACCTCCTCCGCAACGTGGGACTTTTTGACTTTAAAAGCAATTATACCCCTCTAAATGTGGAAAATTGATAACCGCTTATTTATTTTACTTATATTTAATGTCTTCTCATCATAATAACCACCTTTTAAGCAGGGTGGTTTTTTGGTAGAATAAATCACTAATCACTAATAGATAAATATATATAAATGGCTTAGTTTTGATATATATTGAGATATAATGAATGAATACTAAATTATATTAAGTTCGGGGCAAATAAAAATCCTAATATTGAAACACTGATCAAAATCGCTAAAGTGCTTAATGTGGTAAATGGATGTGTCTTGAGTTGGGAAAAATCATCGCTTCCAACCGCTGCCTGATAAAGTCGATGAAAGGAAAAATCAATCAAGTTTTAGCGGAAATATAATTATGTCAAATACATTATTTACAGTTGAATTTCCGTTGGTTGAAACAAAGGCGGAATTGGAAAAAATAATAAAAAGTCATTCTAATTACGACCCTTATTTCATTGCGAGTGGGTGCTGTAAAGAAAGACGAGAAAAGTTTGACAAATTGTGGCCGAAGTATGAACCATACGCAGATTCGCATTTTCTTAAAGAAGTCAAAACAAATTTTCACCAAAGAACCTGGGAAATGTATATTGGGAATGTACTTCTAATCAAGAATCTTATAATAACATCAAAAAACGAAGGACCGGATTTTGTAGTAGGCGATAATTTGTATATTGAATGTGTCGCGCCAACTAAAGGTGATCCTGCTAAACCGGATTCTGTCCCCGAAATGTTTGTTGCAATAAAGCCTGAAAAAATTTCCGTTCAAGATGTTCCTGTTGATAAGATGATCTTACGAATTACACAGGCGATAAAAGATAAAGCGATAGGTCAATACGAAAAATGGAAAAATAAAAATTGGTTTAATCAAGAAATGTCTTTTGTTATTGCTATAAATACTGCCGATTTATCTTATGTTGAGGATCCAAGTATGCCAAATGTTTTAAAGGTATTGTTTGGATTTCAATTTATGCAGATAAATATAAAAACAGGTGACATATTTTTTCGCATAGAAACAAAGTTTTAAAATCTAATAATGAACCCGTACAAGTAAATTATTTCGTTGATAAAGATTTTAGTTTTGTTAGCGGTGTTTTATTTTCTGATAAAACTGTTTTGGAGCACCCCGATAAACTTGGCGATGATTGCATTTTTGTGAATAATCCATTTGCAAATAACCCCGTAGATCAATCGTTTTCTGGATTTTTTAAGAATTGGCTCGCAATCAAAGACGATAAAGGAGTACATCTGAAAAAGAACTATTAATCCCGCCCAATACCTTTTAATTTTGTAGTCCCGTAAAAAACGGGTCCCGCTATTTAACGGGATAACTTTCGCGAACGCAAGCGAAAATGCACCTCATTATTATGAATTTCTTTGAAGAGGTTCTAATTTCGTTCAGAACACGGAATGTTGAAAACTATAATCTTGTTATACTCTGTTCTTTTTGTTATCCGGAGGCTTGCCATTAAGGCAAGCTTTGCTATTATAAATTAATGACTTTGAAGAAAATCCAACTTAAATCTTCCCAAGTAAAAAGTAAAATTAAAAATATTTAAAATGGGTACTAAATTTTGCACAAATTGTGGAAAACAGATAGACGAAAAAGCCGAAATTTGTGTGGGTTGTGGAGTAAGAGTAGAAAAAAACGAACAGCATCAACCAAAGCAATGGCTCGTGGCATTGCTGTTGTCACTTTTCTTGGGTGGATTGGGGATAGATCGGTTTTATCTGGGCTATGGTGGACTGGGTGTTCTAAAGCTTTTAACGTTAGGAGGAATAGGCATTTGGGCCTTGGTTGATTTTATTCTTATTGCTCTGAATAAGCTTCCTGATGCAAACGGAAATAAATTAGTAAAATAAGTTTTGGTTAAAAATATTTACTTTATTTAAGGGGAAAGAATAGCTTTCATTTTGTAGTTGTATTCCATAGGAAGGAGTGTTTATAGAAGTAGTTTATAGTAAAAACAAAGGTCGAAGAAGAATAAAAAAATAAAATATGACAGAAAAAAATACAAAATTTTGCCAAAGTTGTGGCAAAGAAATAGACGAAAAAGCAGAAATTTGTGTAGGGTGTGGGGTGAGAGCGGAAAAGGAAGGGAGTTCTACAAAAAAAACAAAAGGACCAATTTGGAAAAGGTGGTGGTTTTGGGTAATCGCTATTTTTGTGTTGTTTGTTATTATAGGTGCTGTTAGTGAAGAACCGGAAATCGATCCGGCGGGTCAAGAAGAAGAAAAGAAAGATGTTGAGGAAGCAAAAGAAGAGGAAGAAATAGAAGAAGAGATTGAAGTAATTGAAATATCTGCCACTCAACTAAGTAAAGAATACGATGAAAACAAAGTTGCAGCGGATTCAAAATATAAAGATGAATTACTGAAGATATCTGGCACAATAGATGATATTGGAAAAGATATTGCGGGAACCCCTTATGTTAGCTTAGAGGGAAGAGAGTATAGTCTGTTTGGCGTACAGTGTATGTTTAATAGAGACAAAGAAGAAGATTTAATAGAGCTTCGGAAAGGGCAAAAAATTATTCTAAAAGGTGAAGTATCTAGTGAGATGATAGGAAATATTATTGTAAAAGACTGCGAAATTATTGAGTAAAGGACGAAAAGTATTTATTTTGGCAGATTAAAATAAAGAATAGCCTCTTTTTGTTCGAGGAATTTTGCGTTTTTCAATAAAACAATAGTGTGCAGGGGTGTGGTGTAATTATATTTTAAGCAAATATCTTGACTCTTCTAATACATCATTTAAGTTATCTATCTCATATAACCACTTAAAAGTTCGGAAATCGTCCATCCGGAGAGAGAGGCATATTAATATAATTGCCTAAATTTTTTACTTTACGTTTTCTTCATCTTTTGCTGTATTGCGGGCAGTTATTACTCTGTAGGAGAGTTTTTCTTGATTGCAGGTATACTAAAACTGTCCGGACACTCCATCATCCAGGTTCGAACTTCGTCTAATGCTCCCCGCCACTATCTTGTCGAGGTCGAGGACAAAATGAGATTTATTTTTGTCTCTTCAATATAATAGATAAAAATGCATAAGCTCCATAGTTCAATTCTATGGAGTTCTTGCAGTAAGAAGTCTTTATTTGACCAATAACGAAGATTGACTTCCAATACCTCTTTTTTCTTTTAGAAAAGGAGCCTTATTGACCTTTAAAACGGGTATGCTAATACCTGGCAAGCGCTATGTTTTTAAAATATGCAAAAAGGAGAAATAAAAATAGATAGCGAGAAATACCCGAGTCTCCTTGCAAAAACGAAAAATCCTCCGAGGCGTCTAAGATACAGAGGTGCCTTTGATGAAAATATATTTCAGAGCACACTTGCTGTTGTCGGTTCGAGGAAGGCGACCGGCTACGGAAGAGTAGTAACTGAAAAATTGGTGCAAGAACTTGCTAAAGAAGGAACAACCATTGTCTCCGGTTTTATGTATGGCATAGATGCGCTAGCGCATAGAGCCGCTCTTTCCGTGGGAGGAAGAACGATTGCGGTAATGCCGTGTGGAGTGGATGTTATTCACCCTGAATACCAAAAAAGTCTTTTTTACGAAATAGAGAAAAAGGGACTTATACTTTCCGAGTTTGAGGATGACTTTCCTCCGGACAAATGGACATACCCGAAGAGAAACAGAATCGTCGTTGGGCTTTCCGTTGCAACTTTAGTTATCGAGGCAGCGGAAAGGAGTGGTTCTCTTATTTCCGCAAGCTTTGCAAAAGACTACGGGAGAGCGGTTTTTGCCGTTCCCGGAGAAATTACAAGCGGTGTCTCCAGAGGAACGAATAAACTAATAAAGAAGGGTGCAAAAATAGTTACTTGTGCTGAGGATATTTCTTACTTTTTTAGAGAGAAAAATAAGTGAGTATAAAAAAACAAAAACATAAACAATTTTTTTCAGGAAAATAGATGGCATAGGTAAGGTTATGAGATCAATAAGCCCTCTCTTGCCGGTAAAACTTAAAGCAATCGGCGCTTTTTAAATAAAGCACCCCAAGTAAAACAATGATTAAGCTAAGAGACATAGTTCTTGATATCTTGTTTCCGAGGTTTTGTGTCGGATGTGCGGAAGAAGGAAGATATCTCTGTGAAAGCTGCACTCTTTTTGTGTCGGAAGTTGATTTTAGTTGTCCTGTTTGTGACAAGCCGGAGTTTTTCGGGAAAAGACACGAAAAGTGCAGAGAAGATGGTAGTCCGGATGGCGGAATTAGTTTTTGGAGCTATGAAGGATTGATAAAACAAATGATTTTAAGAACCAAGTACAGATGCTTGATAGATATTCCCAGAGAGTTGATAGATTACGGACTTTTATCCATTCAAGAAAGTGAATACAGATTTTCCGAATTTACCAAGTTTCTTTTTGACAAAAAAACCGTTCTGTCTTATGTACCACTTCACAAAGAAAGGGAGAAGAGGAGGGGCTTTGATCAAGCAAAGGTGGCGGCAGAACATTTAGCAAAGAGAGCAGGAAAGAGAGTTATTCCACTTCTAAAGAGAAACAAAGAAACAAAACCTCAAACAGAATTACAGAGTAAAGAAGAAAGATTTTTAAATACAGAAAATACTTTCTCTTTTTTGTACGGAAAAAAGCCGGAGCAAGTAGTTTTGGTGGATGATGTTTTGACGAGCGGAGCAACAACAAAAGAGTGCACGAAAGCTTTAAAGCGAAAGGGGGTAAAGAGGGTGTGGCTTCTTACTCTTGCAAAAACTATCTAGTAAACTATACAGTTGCAGGCCTTTAAATTAAAAATGCCGAAGCTTGTGGCACCTAAAATGAAAAATTGAAAGAAAATCACCTATACAATATGGTGTGCTTGAGTTGCTTTGAATGTCACTTGGATACATTCTTTTTACATGATATCTTTGTATAAAGATCAAAACTGCTTTTATTACAAGTATATGAAAAAAGGATTTACTCTTATTGAGCTTCTTATAGTAATTGCCATTATAGCCATTTTAGCTGTGGCGGTGGTAATTGTCACAAGTCCCGGAGAAAGGCTTGCGGACGCCAGAGACGCCACAAGAAACAATCACATAAATGCCCTTAAAAATTCTCTTTATGCACATTCTGTCGATAAGGGTTCGTATCCTGAAGAAATAACTGAGATGTATAAGGAGATATGTAACACTGATGACGTATCTCCGGAAGAGTGCGGAGATCTTGTCAACTTATCTGATTTAGAAATACAGATTCCCGTAGATCCACAGGGCGGAGTAGAGCCGAATGGAGCAGGGTATTATGTAGCAAAACACGAAGGAAAAATACTTATTGACGCGCCTCGGGGATGTGGATTTGCCTATGTAGATCCGAGAGACGGAAAGAGCTATTCTACAACGAGAATAGGAGATCAGTGCTGGATGGCAAAAAACTTAGATCACGATACCGGTTGTCAGGATCTGGCTTGGGAATCAAACAATGATAAGGGGTGGTGTGGGTATTACGAAAACACAGAAGGAGAGTACGGGCTTCTTTATCAGTGGTCTGAGGCCTCTGTTGCGTGTCCTCCCGGATGGGAGTTACCCGCTGATGAAAGCTGGAAAAGAACAGAGATTTATCTGGGAATGAACTCTTCTCAAGCGGAGGAAAGCGGATGGAGGGACTCGGGAAGTGTTGGTCATGCCATAGCCACTTTTACGGGAGGCAATAATCGTAGCGGGCTTGGACTGGAACCTGGTGGTAGAAGATTATGCAATGGGGATTATCACCAACTGGAGCAAGGATCACGACACTGGACAGATGACAGTGTTAATGGCACGGCCTATCATCGACATCTTTGGGAGGGCGCTTCCCCCGTTTATCGAAATAACTACTCAACTTGTCACGCAATGTCTGTGCGGTGCGTAAGGGAGTGATTTTTAGGAGATAGCAAGATTGCTTACCGGTCAGGTAAGGGATTTGTTTATTTCCAAGAAAGCTTATATTCGTTACAGGAGTCTCCTTTGTAGATACACCTTGTCTCTTTAACGGAAACTTTTTTTGTCTTTAGGACAAACTCAGTTATTCCCTGCAAGTATCCGGCGTGGTAAATACAGATAAGTGGGTGCGTTTTATACTCCTTAATGCGAATCGTAGCGCTCTTATACTTTTCACTGTACCTTACCGGTTCTATCTTGCCGAAGTCAAAGAGGTTGTTCCAGTAAGTGGGAGACTCTTCAAAGAGCCTCTTAGGGGGTACGAAGTTCTGGGCAATCATTTTGAGGGATAAAGAAAATTGAGGAGCTATTCTTCCCATCTCAAAAACATCTTTTTCTTCCCAGAAAAAGACTTCCTTGGAAGCGATAATTATTAGTGCGCTTATTCCTTCTTCTACCCAGTCAAGAGGTTTTGTTTTGTGAAGATTTGCAGGCACTCCTAACTCTTCGAGCTTTTTTGTGAGTTTTTTAAGGCCTCCTTCACCTTCTTTTTCTCTTATGTATTCTATATGATTTAAAACAATCTCTCCCCTTACTTTTCCCGAAAAAGAAAGAAGTTCTTTGGCGACATCTTCTAGAGACTTGGAATCCGTGCTCATTTTTTTATTCCCACGTAATAGTAAACTCGTTGTAATCGGCTCCGTGATGAACGCAAGCCGTTTCTTTTACGTCCACCTTGTCACTTTTTATAGCAAATTCGGAAAGACCTTTATAATATCCCGCGTGATAAATACAAACGACAGGGTGTGTTTTAAAGTCTTTTTCTCTTATTACCATTTTTTTCTCCTCCTTGTTGTACTCCACTTTTTCCAAACCGCCGAAATCATAGTGCTTATCCCAATATTTTTCCGCACTATCAAACAGGCGATCCATGGAGACAAGATACTGTATCATTACTTTGATTATAAACGAAGTCTTGGGAGCAAATCTTCCCATTTCAAAAACTTCCTCATCTGACCACCCGAAGGTATCTTTTGCTATAATAATGGTAAGAGAGCTCATTCCTTCACTTACCCACTCAAACGATTTTATTTTATCGAAGTCTATCGAAGCTCCCAAGCTTTCCATTCTTTCTTGAAGTTTTTTTAATCCATGTTCTCCCTCTTTTTTTCTTATGTAGTCGGCATGGGTACGGAAAACTTCCCCTTTTACATTTCCGGGAAAGTCTCTGAGTCTCTTTACTGTTTCCTCTAATGTTTCTTCCGGCATAATATTTTAACTTAGCCCCATTTTATTAAATATTCATTGTAATTATCCCCCTTGTGAACTGAAGCGGTTTGTTTAATATCAATACTTCTATCTTTTAAAGCCAGTTCGGCGACACCCTTAAAGTATCCAGCGTGCATTGTGCAAACTATAGGATGTGTTTTGAAGCCTTTTTCCCTAAAGATCCCCAGGCCTTTTTGTTTATCAAACTGTACCGTTTCAAGTGAACCAAAGTCATAATATTTTTTCCAGTACTTATCGGCATTTTTTGCGATCTTTTCTACGGAAACAAGATAGTATTGAATAGCAACTCTCGTAATAAAGGAAATTTTAGGAACATTTCTTCCCATTTCAAACACATCTCCATCTCCCCAATTCAAGACGCTTTTGGCTGTAACGACAAATAGAGAGTTTAATCCTTCATTTATCCACTGCAAGCTCTTTATCTGATTTAGGCTGAGCGGAAATTCCAATTCTTTCATTTTTTCTTTTATTTTACCAAGCGCTTCCTCTCCCTCTTTTCTTCTGATGTATTCGGCGTGATTAAGCAGCGCTTCTCCTCTCACGTTTCCTTGAAAGCTTTTAAGTCTTTCCGCTGTTTGTTTTAGCGTTTCTTCTGTCATGAGACCGATTCAATTTCTCTAGAATACAATTTACCATTCTCTCGCAATTTCGTCCATCGTGATATTTAATAAATTTCTTTCTACTTTCCTCTCTCTTGAGAGCATAATTATCTTCTCCTTGAGTAATTTTTCTTATTTCTTGGACGGTATCTTGAACGTTTTCAGTCGCTGCTCCGAAGAGTTCCTCGGGTATTTGCAAATAGGAGCCCGTTACTTTCTTGTGCTTTTCCCTGTCGAACTGAAAGAAAATAATCGGTCTGTCGAGATAGAGAAAATCCCAAGCGACGCTGGAGTAGTCGGTAATAAGCATATCCGAATTGATGAGAATTTTTTGTATATTACTACCATTGGGAGCGATTCTCATGCGAGACGGGTCGGGCAGAGTGACGATCTTTTCCATAAAGGGATTTATACTTTGGTGAAAGAAGATGGTGAGAGAGATACCTTCTTCCTTTAAAATACATAGCATTTCGGGGTGATTAATAAATTCGTGTATTTTTTGGAAATACTCTTCCTTTTTAAAGGAGGAGATTTCTTCTCTGGTTAGTTCTTGATACTTCTTCTCAAAGCTCTTTCTGTATTCCGGGCACCAGGTGGGCATGTAAAAAATCTTCCTAATCTTTTGCCTTTTTTCTTTTTTGCGTTTTTCCAGAATATCGTAGCGGGGGAGACCGGTGATGCACACTTTATCTTCACTGAGCCCCCAAGAATTTACCTTAATATTTTTTTCAAATTCGGAAACGGATACCGAAATGTCGAAATCACGATGTATTTTGGCATGGTGGGGAGCTTTTACCTTAAAGCCTTCGATTCCGTGGGAAATAAAGACCTTGAGAGCCTTTTTGTATCTTTTTACGTCATATTCGGAGACATCTGTGGGAAGACTGTGGGTACCTATCAGTACTTCGGCAAGAAGAGTGTAAAGATTTGCCTTTAAGGTGTTTCTGTAAAGAAAGGGTCCCTCACTTTTTACTCTGGAGATGTCGTCCGCGTCGCTGTTTATTATCCAGTATATTTCTACTTCCTGATGGTTTTTTAAGATATAGCGATAGAGGGCGGCTCCGTTGTCCGTATATTTCTTTCCTCCGGAGGCGCCGATTACCCAAATTCTTCTGTTTTTAAAAAAGCCGAAGGAATTAGCTCCTTTGGCAAGTAGCAGGGCGAGAAGTTTGCTAAAGGGTTTTATTAGCATTTCTTTTGATGGTCTTCTATTATTTTTTTGTAAGCTTCCTCGTATCTCTCTACCATTTTTTCAATAGTAAAGTGCTCTTCTACGTGCTTTCGACAATCCTCTCTTTTTAAGTTTTTAATCTGCCCTACAGCCTCTATCATTTCTTTTTCATTCTCTACGAGAAAGCCTGTTTCTTCGTCTTTTACCACCTCCGGTACGGAGTAACGATTAAAACCGATAACGGGCGTTCCGCAAGCCATCGCCTCTACCATGACAAGACCGAAAGACTCTTCTTCTTGAATCGGCATCAGGAGGGCTTTGGCGTTTTGATAAAGAGAGACGAGGTCTTCTTGAGAAAGAACTCCTTCGTAGGTTATTTTCTTGTCAAGGAGGGGTTCTATGTTTTCTTGAAAGTAGTTATCACGCTCTTTGTGAGAAGGACCAACAAGTTTCAACTTTTCTCCGGTTTCTTTGGCAACTTCGGCAGCGATATGAGCTCCCTTTCCGGCATGCATCCTGCCGACAAAAAGAAGATAGTCTCCTTCTGTAAAGCGAGGCGTGAACTTGATGGTATCAATGCCGTTATACACGGTAGATGTAAAGGGAAGATCGGGGGCGCTTTTTCTCTGAGAATCGGAAAGAGAGAGAAAATAAAGGTTGTCGTTTCGCCTACTTAGCTCTTGATAGATAAGGCCGGTTAAGCCCGATTGCACGGGGTAGCTATAGGGGTCGTGAGAGGTAACAACCACCGGGGTGCTAGTTAAAGAAGCAAACTGAACAACTTGAGGAGGGCTATGGCACTGGATTATATCGAAATCACCCGCTCTTTTGAAAAGCTCTGCCGAAAGAAGAAGTTCGTAGTTTTGCCTAAGCACCTCGGTGTATTTTGTTGCCTTTTGACCGAAGTGGGGATCGCAAGTATGTGTTTTTATTTTCTCGAGCGCAGTACTCCAGGTTTTATTTTTTCTAAGCGAAGGAAGGTCTCCGGAAGCTATCTCTGTCTCCGAATCTGAGTCGGAGCTGGCAAAGAGAGTAACTTCGTGGCCTCTTTTCTCTAAACCTTCCGCCAGAGACTTGGTTATGCTAAGAGGAGCATAGATTACATCCTCGGGAGTCAGAGGCTCAAAATTGGTCGAAATTATGGCGATCTTCATTTTGTTGGTAGGTCGCGGTAAAGGTCCGACATGTCGGAAGCGATCTTGCTCCAGCCGAAGCTTTCCCTTACCTTTTCTTCTCCGTTTTGAATAAGTGTGTTTTGCAATTTTTCGTTTTTAAGTAGGCGGATTAGTTTTTTGGATAGCGCTTTGTGATCTCCGGCGGGAAAAAGCAGGCCGTCCTTTTCGTCTTCAATGATGGTGGGGAAGCCTCCCACATTGGAGGCTATAACGGGAACCCCGCAACGCATCGCTTCCAGAGCGGTCATTCCGAAAGTTTCGTAGTAGGGGGTAGTTACAAAAACATCTGCTCCCGAGTAGTAGTAACGGAGTTTTTCTTGACTTCTCTTTCCCCTGAAAACGACATGCTTGTCAACATTAAAATCTTTGGCAAGTTGTTTTAACTTTTCCACCTCCGCTATATCGTCCCTATTTCCTCTTTTGCCCAGCTTTCCACCGATAACGATAAACCTCACCTTTTCGCCTCTTTTGGCAAACTCTTTAATAACCGAGGGAAGTGATTTTATTATAACATCTATTCCTTTTAAGGGATCTATTCTTCCGATATAGAGAATTATTTTTTCGTCGGGAGAAAAGTTTCGATCTACTCGAGCTTTCTCTTTTTTTATCTTTTTAAATTTTTGGAAATTAACCCCGCAAGGAAGAGTGGCTATTTTATCTTTTAGGCCGAAATCATAGTAACGGACGATGTTTTGTTTTTCGGATGGATTTGTCGCTATTATCTTGTCGGCAGCCTTCATGGCTTCTTTTTCCGCCATTATTCTTTCTTCGAGAGAGGGAGTCATTTCCAAATCCTCCTTGACAAACTTTTGCAGAGCACGGTGCCTTATGTATCCCAAGGTATGAAAAGTCTGTACCATCGGTACGCGCAGCATCTTTTTTATATGTCCGGCAACCCACCCTCCGTTATAATAGTGTCCGTGTATTACGCTATATTCCAGCTTGTGCTTTTCTTTATAGTGAAGAAAGTTGGCAACAAATTCGGGAAGTTTCTTGAAGTATTTTTCTTTGGGAGTTTCGTAACGGGGGCCCGCTTTCAGATATATGACGTTCAGGTTTTTGGCAACGCGAGTTACCTTCTTGGTTCTTTTTCTTGTCATTCGGGTAAAGATATCTACCTTCCATCCTAACCTTGCAAGGTGCTTTCCCAACTCGAGTATGTAAACACTTTGACCACCCATCTCTTTCCCGCCGAGTTTGGCAAGGGGGTTGGCGTGGATGCTTATCATTGCCACCCTTCCTTTACCGTTTTTCTTTTTATTGTTTTCCTCTCCAAAGACCATAAAAACAGGATAAGATATACTTAAGCAAAAAAGGACATAAAATCCTTTCACACGCTATATCTTATGGGATAAAAGCCCGATTGTCAACGAAGTTGAAAGAAATGAGTGCGCCTCTATCTTGTAAAAAAGGTAAATTTTCGTTATAATCCAGGCAGCTTAAAAGGGGTGTTTTGGAACATTCCGGGTGAAACCTTTATGCTAGACTCTCCTATTCAAGAAATAAAAAGCCGGTTAGATATAACGGACGTCATCAAAGACTATGTTAACCTAGAGAAGGCAGGTTCCAATTATAGGGCGCTGTGCCCTTTTCACTCGGAAAGATCTCCTTCTTTTTTTGTTAATCCGGCAAGGCAAATATGGAGATGTTTCGGCGGGTGTAATGAGGGAGGAGATATGTTTCAGTTTGTGATGCGTGTCGAGGGAGTTGAGTTTGGAGATGCGTTGAGGATTTTGGCCAAAAAGGCCGGAGTGGAACTCAAAAAGCAAAACAAAGAAGTAGAAACGGAAAGAAAAAGACTTCACGACATATGTGAGGAAGCTACTCTCTTTTTTCAAAGACAGCTCCGCGAGTCGAAAAGAGGAAAAGAGGCACAAGAGTATCTGGAAGAAAGAGGGATAGATAAAGAAACGGCGGAAAACTGGAGAGTAGGATATGCTCCGACGGCCAAAGACTCTCTTTCCAAATATCTTATAGGACAGGGTTACGGAAAAGAAGAAATATCGCGAGCAGGAGTAGCGATCTTTAAAAACAATCTCTACGATCGGTTCAGGGCGAGAATAATGTTTCCCATCTTTAATTTAAGCGGATATCCGGTAGGATTTGGTGGAAGAGTGTTTTTGGAAAAGGACAAGAGAGCAAAGTATATTAACACTCCCGCTACAATGCTCTATGATAAGAGCGTCTTAATGTACGGGATGGACAAGGCTAAGATAGGCATAAGAAGAAAGAGATTTGCCGTGATAGCCGAAGGATATACGGATGTTATTTTGTGCCACAAAGCCGGTTACGATAATGTAGTTTCTTCTTCCGGAACAGCTCTTACCGCAAAACAGCTCGACGTTCTTTGGCGCTATACAGGAAAGATGCTTACCGCCTTTGATATGGACGAGGCAGGAAACTCGGCCACGGAAAAGGGAATAGAGCTTGCTATGGAAAAAGGGTTTGAGGTGCGGGTAATAATGATGCCCAAGGATACCGACCCGGCTGATGTGGTAAAAGAAGATGCTAAAAAATGGGAAGAATATGTGCAAAGCGCAAAGCCGGTAATGGAGTTTTATTTCCAGAGCGTCTTGTCCAAATATGATATAAGCGATCCTCATCAAAAAGGGAAAGCTGCCAAAGAGCTCCTTCCTAAAATAAAAAAAATAGACAGCGACATAGAAAGAGCCCACTTTGTTTCGGAGCTGGCTCGCAAGCTTAAAGTAAGTGAAGAGGCGATCTACAAAGAGATGGCAAAAATAAAAGAAGAAAAGAGAGAAGAGGAAAGCGTTTCGAAAAAGGAAGAAAAAAAGACAAAATCGAGAAGAGAGCTTTTAGAAGAGAAGATTATCTCGCTTTGTGTTAAGGATAAAAATTTAATATCCAAGCTGGATAAAGAAAAAGAACTTTTAAAAGAAGATATTGACAATATACTGCTACATCTCAAAGGAGAGGAGGTGTCTCTCTCTTCCAGAGAGAAGGACCTTATCGACCGACTTTCGTTTCTTTCGGAAACGGAAGAAGGCGAATGCGAAAAAGAGATGGAGAGGTGTTTAAAGGAGATAAAAAAAGAAGATTTAAAAGAAAAAAGAAAAAAGATTGAAGAGGAAATAAAAGAAGCAGAAGAGGAAGGTGACGAAAGAAAAAGTGAGGAACTTTTAAAAAAATATCGAGACTATTGTAAGGAATTACAAAGTATGTAACTTTTATAGCGGATCTATAATCATGACCAAAAAAAAGGAAGAAAATAAGGAGAAAAGCCAAAAAAAGTCTGCAGAAAAAGGAAAAAAGCAGACGACGAAGACTTCTAAAAAGAAAGAGAAGACTATTAAGAGCAATAAAAAAGAAGCTTCTCAAAAAAAATCTCCCGAAAAGAAAGTTTCCGGCAAGAAAAAACAAGCGGCTTCAAAAAAAGTTGCTAAAACTACTACTAAGCGCAAGCCCCTTTCCGATAAAAAACTGGAGCAGATTTTCCAGAGAGCGGAAAGAAGAAAGGGCATGCTCTATCTTTCAGATATATATGAGATAGCACCCGGCCTCAAAAGAGACGGAAAAGAACTTACCAAATTAAAAAGCAGACTTAAAAAGAGAGGGATTCATGTAAAGGAAGAGAGAAGTTTTCTCGGTGATGAAGCTCAAAAGGAAGTAGAGAACATGATAGGGATAAGCGTGGATTCCATACAGAGCTATCTAAAAGAGATAGCTGCCGAGCCTCTTCTTGATTCCGACGAAGAGATAGAGCTTGCCAAGAGAGTGGAGAAAGGAGATCAAAGAGCAAAAAGAAAGATGACAAGAGCCAACTTGCGCCTGGTAGTTTCCATTGCTAAAAAGTACATAGGTCGTTCTCCCAAGCTCTCTTTCCTTGACCTTATCCAAGAAGGAAATCTGGGCCTTTTCAGGGCCGTGGAAAAATTTGATTGGCGAAGAGGGTATAAGTTTTCTACTTATGCAACTTGGTGGATAAGGCAATCAATAAACAGAGCTTTGGCCGACCAATCAAGGACGGTTCGTATACCCGTACACATGGTGGAGAAAATCTCCAAATACACCAAGGTAAGAAAAGAGCTCTTTCAGAGCCTGGGAAGAGAACCTTCTCCTGAAGAGATAGCCGCTGAAATGGGAGTAGAGGTAGAAAAAGTAAGGCATATTATAAAAATCTACCAGACGGCAACTTCTCTGGAAGCCCCGATAGGCGATGAAGATGATAGCAGCACTCTTGCTGACTTTATCGAGGACGAAAAAGCAGTGTCTCCTTCCGTTTCGGCAGCGAGAAAACTGCTCAGGCAAAGACTTAGCGATATACTGGTTGATCTTGACGAAAGAGAAAGGCAAATACTTTCCATGCGCTTCGGCTTGGATGACGGCATAACACATACCCTTGAGGAGGTTGGTCAAACCTTTGGAGTAACGCGTGAGAGAATAAGACAGATTCAGGCAAAGGCACTGGAGAGAATAAGAAAGCACCAACAATTGGAAAGACTGAAAGGATACTAGGGGAAACTCTCAATTTACAATTTTCAATTATTCTTTGAAGCTTGAAATTATTTGCTTTTGGCGGTAGAATATGTCCCGTTGCTCTTTGAAAAGTAAATAAGCAAAATATTCCGCGGTAGCTCAGTGGTAGAGCGACCGGCTGTGAAAACGCAGCTTCCTGCTGAAAGGCAGGTTGAAAAACGAGGTGAAAACGGTGAAGCCCTTCG
>Ga0207421_10001924_pt1 | contig 26285 bp, 25 predicted proteins | sample SodLakKL_010_SED_4_FD_187542 | JGI IMG/M metagenome (GOLD analysis project Ga0207421, IMG submission 187542) | Alkaline sediment microbial communities from Lake Tanatar, Kulunda Steppe, Russia - 8KL_010_SED (SPAdes) (version 2) | ecosystem: Environmental > Aquatic > Non-marine Saline and... | reverse complement strand
TCTGGATCTGGTTGATCAGGTGTGCTTGTCCCACTTGGAATAACCAGTACCTGTCCTCTGCGTAAGGTAGTGCTGTCTAGACTGTTTGCTCGTATTATCTCTTGTTCAGTACTGTTATACCTGGCAGCAATATTCTGGAGTGTATCTCCCGAACTAACTATGTATAATCTTAAAATTAATTGTCCACCTGTACTTGGAATGGTTATTCTGTCTCCTGTTGAAGTAACTATACGGTAAGTTATATTTGTCCTGGTAGTAATCCTCTTAGTAGATTCAAATGCTTCTGCCTGACCTATAGGAAGAACCAAAGTAAAAAGTAAAGCTAATGATAAAACCCAGCAAAATAAATTTTTCTTCATTAACATCCTCCTTTATTTACATAATCAGTCCCCAATTGCCATTATAGTTAACTTTTCTTAAATGGACAAACCCACTTTAAGAGGTTAATATATTATGCAATATTAATAACTATTGAGTTATCATAATAAAGGAGATTATAGCACCATTTCACATGCCTGGGATTATTTAGTTATTGAAGGAATTATTTGTTTTCCGCCCAAAAAAAAAGTAGCACAAAATGCTACTTTTAACTGCTATCTACAAAGGGAATCAATATTTTTTGTCCTGAATAAATCAAATCCGGATCTTCAATCTTGTTTGCTTTTATAATTGATTCTATAGAAACATTATATTTTTTAGCAATATTAAAGACGCTTTCTTCTTTTTGCACTACGTACACAATAATCGTTGCCCCTGAAGGTCTTTCCTCTTCTTTTATTTCTCCCTCTTCCCTCTTTTCTTTCAAAACAACTTCCTGTTCTTTAACATCTAATACCCTGGTAAACATTTTAAGTAAAGCTGAATGCTTTACCCTCTTGTCATCCATTATTTCCAAATTAACGTATTCAACCCGGGGGTAAACATAAGCCACCATGCCTTCTTCAATACCGTACATGTTCACCTTGTGATCAAAAATCTCCTCGCAGATACCCTGCTCAATATTTCCTGTCAAATCATTGATGTAGATAATTTTGCTTTCTAATGTACCGGTAATTTCTATAGTGTCCTCAGAGATTACGGCACTAACGTCTGTTAAGTTAGATTCCGGCGGGCTAATGACCTTTCCTACAGGTTCTTCCAGTTCAACTTCATTTACCAGGGATAGATCGTCAGAGGCTTCTCCTATCACTTCATAAAGATTTATGCTGTCTTTGAACACGTCCATATCTTCTATATCACAGACAACTTCTGTTTCTTTAGTTTCTTTTACCCGAACAAAAAGGTTTACATGCGTGGTTTGATTTATCTTGTTTCTTTCCTGAGGATTAATTTTATTAGTTACGTTTTCCACACGGGGGTAAACTTTTGCCTCCATTCCCGGCCTGGCACCTGGAATTTGTAAAGATTGACTGAAACTATCTTTTACGCTCTCTTCTGTATTAGAACCTGATGATTCCTCTACATAGGAAATCTGTTTAACTATATTTCCTTTAATGGTTACTTTATCATTAGAAATATCAAAGCTTAAATCTTCCAGTTTGCAATTTACCGAGTTGATACGGGCTGCTGCTTCGCTTAAGGCGTATTCTGCATATAAAGATATAACGTCACCTTCTGCCCCGATAAAATTATCAATTTTTAATTTTTCTAAATTTACCTTTTTTTTATTTGCTTCCGGCACTTCTATAACCACTTCTTTTTTAATGCTCTGATAACATATAGCAAATATTTCCATGACAGCAGTTTGGTTATAAACAGTTTGGTGGTCAACTATTACTAACTCTTCCAGGTCCGCAAGTTCTATTCTTGGAAAAACTTTAACCTGCATATCAGGCATGACTCCTGGAAGGGAAACAAAGTGAACGAATTCTTCCTGGGAATTATGTTCATTTTGGACCCCTTGTTCATCAACATAAGTTATTTTTTGAATAAGCGTTCCCTCTACAACAACTTTATCTTCAGCTACTTTTGTTTCTAGCCCCTCTATTTCATTTTCAACACCCTCTATCTTTTTTACTATTGCAGGAATGTTTGTCTCCCTGGCCATGGAGAATTGCGCGGCATTTTCTCCCACCAACTGCTCCAATTCCAGATAATTCGCTACAAATTCCGTCATGTCCGCCATATTTCCAGCCTCCCTTCTTTTTCAAAACATTTTATAAAGAGGTATCCCTCCTTTTCATACTTATTGTCACTCGGGTAATCATATGACTACTTTAATAAAAAAAATGAAATCAGGCAGACAATATTTCTATGTCTAACAGTTGCGTAACATTTTGAATGCTGTTAGAAATAGTTGTGCTATCTGAGCCTGCACACAATAAGCCTACCGCCTGCATATCATCATTTAATACCAGAGACCCGCTGTCCCCTGGCCTGCCCATAGAAGTAGTTACGATTTGTTCTCCTAGAAGCATAGAGCTTCCCTCATCTAAAAAAACCCTTACTGTTGCATCAAGAACCTTTACCTCGCCACTAGTTACACCTGATGATCGGCCACTTTTATAGAGCGTCATATCCAGGTCTGCCTCAGCTTTACCTTTAGGTATACCTAAATCCAATATTTCTGGTTCAACTAAGTTTTCAGACTCAGGTTTAGCCAGGGCGGCATCCACAAGATTTTCTGTTTTTCTTTCTTTAAGCAGTTGAATTCTGTAGCTGCTTTTCAAGGCATTACAAAGGATATCTCCTGCATTTTGAATGCTTCTAGCTATGCTGCAAGTTGGAGCTTGAAATTCTCTGTAAAGGGGTATATAGTTATATAAATTACCAATTGTATTTGCGTCTGCCCCTCCATCATGAGGCCCGGGCTGTAGAATAGGATCATGGATTACAGCCTTATTGTCATTTCCGTCTGTTGTATTAGCCAACACGTGATTGTTGGACAGAATTAATGTCTTTCCATCCTTATTACTTTTTACCAAAGCACCAAAGGTTCCAGCCGAACTCTTGTAGTGGGCCATGCTAACCCCTGGCTTAGCCGGCCTCATTTTTGATTTACGTTTAAGCAGCTTGATTTCTCCCACTTCTATCACATCAGTTTCTACCTGCTCTATTCTTTTTGGAAGGATATCATGGGATGACAGCTTTTCTTCAGGAAGTTTTTTGTTAACTAAAAAAACCAGTGCTTCATTTTTTTGTCTCTGTCCTCTTACTTCTTTACGACCAAACCCTACCCCCACTACATTATTACGATTTAAAAACTTTAAACTGTATGATTTTAATTTTTTATTTAACATTATTTAACTCCTTTTAATTAAAATTTAAAAAAAGCTTGAGTATAAATGACTTTCATAGTAATATAATATTAAGGCATGCGATTAAGGTGCGACTTTGATATATTAAAAAGTACAAAAAAAAAGAACCACTTTTGTGATTCTTTTAATAACAATAAAAACTACTCTGCAACCGCCGCACTTATGCGCTGATTTCCATTTTTAAGAAAAACCGTTAGCTCGACTGTTTCTGTAAGAACATCAGCATAGCTAAAAGACAGCCTTTGATTATAGTTGGTTTCATCAATGCGGACAACAAAAATAGAAGGATACGTGTTCTCCAGTACTCCAGTTTTCTCTAGAGTCTTCCTACGACCTCTGTTTGCTCGTAACTGTATCGTTTGCCCAACATGAGTCTCTAAATCCTTTCTAATTTGCCATAATGCATTTTTTGCCGCCATTATCATCACCCTCAAAATAGTTTTTAACATTACTATATTATCATATTTGCTCATCTTTGTCAAACAACGTTACATTTTTCGTCATATTCCGATCTTTTATATCAAAGCCTAATCATTCAAATATCCGAAAGAACAACATTTTGTTATTTTTTAAAATAAAGAAATCCACGCTTAGAACGCCCCGATCAGGGCGTTCTAACTTTTTCCTCCTTAGTAAGGTGACTCAGGCAGACCTATTCTAAAGGTTCCTCTTGTTTCAACACCGCCTAAACCATCTATACCGGTGATAGTATTATTAATGACGTCAGATATATCTACAGTATAATTAATAGAAGTGTACGCTACTTTTTCTGTTATAAAAACAGGGTCCAGGTTGTGTATAAAAACCCTCTGGGGGGAAGCAGCATAATTGGCTCCCGCTGCCAGCAAACTTTCATAGTGGGATTGACAGGCTCCAGCAAATATAATCAGGCTGTCCTTATTAGGCTCATATTTTCTCGCTATCTTTATTGATTGTACAAAAAAGCTGGAATGCCGATAATTATTCACATCCTGAAAATTTTTTTTACCCTTTAGGAATGCATCATGTCCTGTAAGAACCAGAATATCGGGGCTATGTTTTTCTAAGAGTCTTTCCAGCACTTCCGATTGTTTTTTCTCCGGAACATGAAAACCCTTTACTTCCATTTCTAACTTCCTGTAAACACTAAGACATTCCCCTAAATATTCTTTATCTCCATCTAAGTGTAGTACTTTCCCGGGCATCTCAAAATAAGCTCTTCCCGAATCGCCTCTTACTTCACTATTGTTCATGTATCTTTGTCTTATTATCCTGGATATGCAATCCCTGCATCTATTTTTATTTGCCTTCTGCTTTTCACGTATTTGCTTTTGGGAAACTTTTTTTAGGTCTTTTAAAGGCGCATCTGCAATCAATCTAAATTCAAGACCTTTTAATATGGCGATTTTTTCATTTTTTTTAATATCTAAAATTTTAAAAAGAATATCTTCGCCATAAGATTGCCGCGTAACAATATCTCCTATTGTTATTGTCAAAAAATCGCCTCCTTCCTCTTTACTTATGTATATGATTTTTATACAAAAATGTCATTACTTTCGTGTTATTCACCTATTAAAGAACACTCCATATAATATAAGCAAGGAAGGAGGAGCGACTTGTGATATATGCTATTGTGCCGACTCAAAATGAGGAAAACAGAATAGGGGCGGTTCTCCGCCAATTATTAGATCTTAATATAGACAGTATTGTCGCAGTGCTGAACGGCTCAACAGATAAAACCTTACAAGAAATTAACAAAAATAGATCTAGTAACCTAGAATTACTTTACTTTAATGAAAGTCTGGGGATAGATATCCCTAGAGCAATCGGAGCAAAATATGCTTATTTAAATGGAGCCCGTTATGTTTTATTTATTGACGGGGATATGGTAGGCAACATTAGCAATGAATTAAACTGCCTTATTCAAAACACCATTAAAAAAAATCTGGACTTAGGTCTAACAAATTGCTATCCAAACTTACCCACAAAAAATTATCTATCCCGGAAAATAACTTTTTTCCGCCAACTTTTAAACAACGAAATTGGGCTGATAAATAAAATTGGCATTTCCGTGCCATCCCACGGTCCCCACATGGTTTCCAGGAAACTCTTAACACACGTTCCGTTTAAAGAACTGGCCGTGCCTCCGGTAGAAATGGTCCTGGCTTTTAAAAATGGCCTTAATATTGACATAAGCGTAGAGATACCCCATTGTTTACTGGGATCCAGCATAAAAAACCATTACCATAACCAGATGATTACTCAGACCATAGCCGGTGATTGCCTGGAGGCTCTATCTGTATATCAACAAAAACCTCGCAGCAGGATTTACAAAAACGTTGAATATATAGGTTATCATAAGGACCGCAGATGTGATATACTAGCTAACTTCCTGCCAGAGCTGGATGAAATGAATATGCAGCATTAAAAAAACATCTCTAAAGGATAGAGATGTTTTTTATTACATATAGATTTACCTATAAAAGGGAAGCGAATTTAAGGAGCGACCGAGGAGCCAAGCATCCTACTTGAACTCCCTAAATCCCTGGTGAGCAGGATAAACTTCACGCTGCCTATTTTGTATATTTATCTGCCACTTTAGTTGCTCCATAGGAATCTGGTTTGATGCGAGCATCAAAACCACTTCCGATAACCATGCCAACAACTTCCCTGATAATGTGCTTGGTATCGCCCTTTTCCCCTACATCAAGGTGAACTTCTACATTCAATGGCGCATAGCCGTTTTCAGCAAGTTTTCCAGACAGGCGGGTTGCAACCTCTAAGCTGAGAAATGTTTCGTAATAAATTCTCTGGTGTAAACTTTCCATATATCGATGTTTTTGTTTCCGGAAATAATACCTTGCTCCTTTTCCAACCCGGTGAACAATAATAGCTGTTACAAAAATAGATGATTCCCGCATCTGAGAGTCAGAACCAATTATTAACTTATACTTCTCATCAGACTGCTCATTTATATACTTTATCAGATCATTAAATGTTTCCTCAAAAGTTAGCTTTCCTTTGGTCGGGCTGATAAAATCCATTAATCATCTGCACCTTTCCATAGCTCCTCCTCAAAGTCCTGTACATTAACACTTATTTAATATAATTATAGATTATATTAGTCAAATTTGCAAACTCCCGTATAGATAACGTTTCTCCACGACAAGATGAATCAAGACCGGCTTTCGTAATTATATCAACCAGCTTTTCCTTATCCATATTAATAGCTGACCTGAGTGAATTTACCAGGGACTTTCTCCGGTGCTGGAAACTTCCCCTTACAACCTTATAAAACAAACCTTCATCCCGTATGTTAAAAAGAGGTTGTTCCCTTACCCTTAGCTTAATTACAGCTGACTCAACTTCAGGAGGAGGTAAGAACACCTTTCTGGGGACCTTGAAGAGTATCTCTGCTTCGGCATAATTTTGAACCAATACTGACACCGCACCGTAATCTTTTTTCCCGGTAGAGGCTGTAATCCTTTGAGCTACCTCCTTTTGAACCATGAAAAGCATTAAGTCAAAAAGCTGCCTTTCTTTTATGAGCGTAGAAATAAGGGGGATAGCAATATTATAGGGCAGGTTAGAAATTACTTTGCACCTCCCCTCCCCCAGGCAGGCAAAAATCATTTTTCTAAGATTCATTTTAAGGATATCCCCTTGAACAACGCTAACATTTCTATATTGTTCTAAACTTTCCTGAAGAACAGGAATTAGCTGCCTGTCAATTTCTACGGCTGCTACTCTTTCTACCCTGGGAGACAAAACCTGGGTCAAAGTACCAATGCCCGGACCTACCTCTAGAACCTTATCATTTTTTTTTAGTTCCCCTGCTTCTATAATTTTTAATAATATATTCTCGTCGATCAAGAAATTTTGCCCGTATTTTTTACTCAATCTAAGATTGAACTTTTTTATTACATATGCAGTTTTTCTAGGAGACACTAATTTGTCCATAATAAAATTACCCCTCTATGATGGTACTATTATTAATCATTATACAAAAAAAAGCAAGCAACATTAATAATGTTACCTGCTTTCCCTTTCAAAAATACTATTTTAAAACATAAACTTTTAATTCTTTTCTGCCAAATCGGAGCGCTTCATTATGGTTCCCCTTAAGAATATCAATTCTATTCCCTCTAATGGCTCCTCCCCTGTCAGCAGCATAAGCAAAACCATATCCATCAACATAAACAAGGGATCCTAAAGGGATAACCCCTGGATCAACTGCTATAAGGTGTGGATTGTCCTTTGTGCCATTTCCAGCCACAGCCGCCCTTCCAGAAGAAGTAACAGCATTATTATATCTCCCTGTACACTGGGAGTGCCCATGAACATCTATGGGACAACCGGTTTCCACGGTTCCAGGACAATACGCAGTAGCCACAACATTAATAACCCTATCAAACCGAAGGTTATCGCTACCGCTGCGGGACAGAACGGTATTCTCTCCGGTCTCCATTAATTTTTCTATCGGCTCATCAATTACCGTTGTTGAATGAACTTTGCGCTCTATCTCTTCCCCATCTTTAATGACTATTTCTACTAAATCCTCCCTTAAACCTGGTTCTCCTTCCCGTATTAACCTGGTAATTCCCCTCTCTAAATTTTGATTGCTCCTTTTTATTACAGAAAAAGGTATTTCATGCTCTTCCACCACATAATCCCTTTCAATTCTTGAAATATTGATTTCCAAATCTGGTTTTAACATGGTGCCAAGAGAAGGGTCTACTTCATCGAATGTTCCTACCCATATATCTAATTCGTCAATCACTTCTTTTACATTGCCCCCAGTTGTCCAGACAACCCTCTCTTTATTATCTGCTGTAACATATACTGGAAATGCTCTCATGATAAAAATCTTTGTCTCTTTATCTAGATCTTCATCCAAGGATGGGTATACTTTATCCTCAGGACCCAGTTTGATCTCGGCCTGATTAACAGCATCTTCTACCGTGTTTCCCCAGGTCTTTATAATGACTTCTTCTTTTTCATCAACTTTAATTACTGCTTCCTTTTGAAAATTTGCGTAACAAAGTGATAAAGTCAAGGCTCCAAGTAAGAAAGACACCAGGATTAACAATAAATACTTCCTCCTTGCCCATTTACCAAAGAAAAATGTACGAGCATTTCCCATCACTTCTCCCCCCTTCACAGTAAGGTATATTTTACTTTAAATAGTTTTGCTTGTCAATTTTTCTTGTTATTTTTCAATAATTTTTGCTAGATTATCATATATATTATTTATATTGCTCAAAACCTTATAATTATATACATATTAGTAAACATTTCCTACCTGTTAACTATCACCTGACCACTTATAATAATATGAATAAATTAAAAAAACTTGCTAAAAATTAAAATAGAGTACTTTTTAAGCACTCTATTAAAAGTTAAGGTTAGATACTGCTATTACATTATCAAAAAAGTGAGCACTTCTAATCTATGTTGAATACCCTTTTGGTGTTCTCATATGTAGCCAATGCCAGCTCTTTCCAATTCATGTTCCGGATAGAAGTTATCTGTTCTGCAGTGTACTTTACATACGCCGGTTCATTTCTTTTTCCTCTAAAAGGAACCGGGGTAAGGTAGGGGCAATCAGTTTCCACCAGTATTTTATCCAGGGGAAGCTTCCTGGCTACTTCCTGAAGGGTTTTTGAATTCTTAAAGGTTACCGGACCTGCGATGGAAACATAAAATCCCAGTTCCAGGCATCTTTTAGCCATGGTCCAGTCCCCGGAAAAACAGTGAAATACACCCCCGTTTTTCCCCCCTTCCTCTTCTTCTATGATTTTTAGAACATCCTCATGAGCTTCCCGGTCATGTATAATTACTGGAAGTTTAAGCTCTTGAGCTACCATTAGCTGCTCCCGGAAAACTTCCTGCTGAACTTTCCGGGGCGACATATCGCGGTAATAATCAAGGCCCATCTCCCCTATAGCCACAACTTTGTCTTTCCCGGCAAGTTTTTTTAGCCGGTCCTGGTAATTATCTGGAACATTTTTGGCATCATGGGGATGAATACCTGCTGCAGTATAAATAAAATCATAATCTCCGGCTAAATCTACAGACGCCAGGGAAGTTTTCAAATCATATCCCACGTTAATAATAAGCCTTACTCCATTGTCATAGGCTCTCTGCACTACCTCCCCTTCATCCTTTTTATATGCTTTATCTACTAAGTGAGCATGGGAATCAGCCAGGTAAGTCATTTATCTCACCCTGCTCCCCGGGGCGATATCCCCATCTAATCCAGTCAAAACGATTTTACCTTTACCATCATCAGCAGCCAGGAGCATCCCCTGGGATCTAACTCCCCTGATCTTAACCGGTGCCAGGTTGGCTGCAAAAAGAACCTTCTTGCCTTTTAGCTCTTCCGGACTGTAACTAAGAGCTATCCCGGCAACTACCTGCCTTTCCTCATCCCCCAGGCTCACTTTTATCTTCAGCAGTTTATCAGCGTCCTGGACCTTCTCGGCTTCTATGATTTCTGCTACTCTAAGGTCCACTTTAGCAAATTCATCTATGTTGATTTCATTACCTGTCAATTGTTTCTCCCCCTTGTCTTTATTCTTCTCTTTTTTCTTTTCTTTCTTTTCTGTTTTCTTTTCCACCTCTTTTTCCACGTCAATTCGTGGATAAATAGCCTCAGGTTTTTCTACCCTTGTGTTGGGCTTTAGCAGCCCCCAGGATTTAACACTTTCCCAGGTATGAAGCTCCTCCTGGTTTTCAATTCCTATTTGGCTCCATATCCTCTGGGGGGTCCTGGGCATAAAGGGCTGCAGTAAAACACTGACAATTCTTATGGTTTCCACAAAATTATACAATACCGTATTCAAACGGAACCTTTTGCCCTCCCTGTTGAGAGCCCAGGGAGCAGTTTCGTCTATATATTTATTGGCTCTACCAATCAGCTTCCAGAGTTCAGCCAGGGCACAACTAAACTGAAGCTGGTCCATTAACTTTTCCATTTCTTTGGGGGTTGCCAGTGCCAGTTCTTTCAGCTCCCGGTCATATTCACCTTCTTCAATCGGCTCTCCTATAACCCCTCCAGCAAACTTGTGAATCATATTTAAGGTTCTGTGAAGCAAATTGCCCAGATCATTTGCCAGATCATAATTTATCCGCTGTATCAAGGCTTCCGGTGAAAAGGTTCCGTCGGAACCAAAAGGAATCTCCCGCAAAAGAAAATACCTGATTGCATCAGAACCATACTGATCCACTAAAACTTGGGGATCTATAACGTTGCCCCTGGTCTTAGACATCTTACCCTCTTCTAAAAGCAGCCAGCCGTGGCCAAAAACCTGTTTGGGCAGAGGAATGTCCAGTGCCATCAAGAATATTGGCCAGTAAATGGTATGGAAACGAACTATTTCCTTGCCAATCAATTGAACATCTGCCGGCCAATATTTATCAAACTTATCCGGGTTGTGGGGATACCCCAGGGCCGTAATATAATTGGTCAGAGCATCCAGCCAGACGTAAACGACATGGTCTTTATCGAAGGTAACTGGAACCCCCCAATCAAAAGAAGTTCTGGAAACACACAGTTCCTCCAGTCCAGGTTTCAGAAAATTATTAATCATCTCGTTTTTCCGGGAAGAAGGCTGAATAAATTCCTCGTGCTCCATAATGTGCTGATATAGACGGTCCGCATATTTGGACATTTTAAAAAAGTAGCTTTCTTCGGCTACAACTTCTACCTCTGTTCCACAGTCAGGACACTTCTTGTCCTTAGCCTGTCGTTCTGCCCAGAAGGATTCACAAGGCGTACAGTATAAACCTTCATAGTTATCTTTATAAATGTCCCCCTGTTCGTAAAGCTTCTGGAATATAGCCTGGACAGCTTCCTGGTGCCTTTTTTCTGTAGTTCGAATAAAATCATCGTAAGATATATCTAGTATCTTCCACAGGTCTTTAATCCAGTCAACTATTTCATCCACAAAGACCTGGGGTGACTTCCCTGATTCTAATGCCCGGCGTTCAATTTTCTGCCCATGCTCATCTGTTCCTGTTAAAAACCATACGTCATGTCCTGTTAAGCGTTTGAACCGGGCCATGGCATCAGCAGCTACCGTGGTATAACAGTGACCAATATGTAGCTTATCACTGGGATAGTAAATAGGAGTAGTAATGTAAAAAGTTTTTGATGGCATTTTTTAATTCCTCCCGACTATTTTCGTTACACTGTTTTAGCCAAAAAATAAAAACGCCCCAACAAAGGGGCGAAATAATCGCGGCACACCCTGTTTTGCTGCAAATATCCCTTCATTGGTGTCCACCATATATTATTGCTAAATATATTATCTTATTAAACTTCTCGTGTCAAGAAAACAAAAGCTTTGGATCTATTTTTAAATTAGATTTATTCTATTTATTAAAGTTTTCCTTTTCATCAATTATCTTTTTATAAAGATCTTTAGAGGATAGATTGAAATATCTGGCTATTATTTTTACTGCCTCCTTCTCCTTTACTCCTGCCTCTTTTAGTTGTCTCACCTCAAAAGCAGCTTCCGTAAAACTTCTTTCTACTTGCAGCTCTTCCCATTCCCCCGGTTCAATAACTATCGATATTTCCCCTTTGGGAGAATTTTCCTTGAAGTAATCTATAAGCTCCGGAAGCTTCCCCCTCTTTATTTCTTCAAATTTTTTCGTTAATTCTCTACATACTGCTATTTCTCTACCAGCTAAATACCCGGTTAACTCCTCTAAAGTTTTTAGCAGGCGGTGGGGCGCCTCGTAAATTACTACTGTTTTGTTTTCAAAGCCTATCTCCTTAAGTTCTTTCCTTCTCTCTTTCTTTTTAGAGCTTAAAAAACCGTAGAAAGCAAACCTCTTGATGGGAAACCCGGAAACTGTTACGGCAGCCACGGCAGCACACGGACCGGGAAGAGAAGTAACTTCAATGTCTTTTTTAATGCTCTCCTTAATAAGCTCAAAACCGGGGTCTGATAAGCCGGGAGTACCTGCATCAGATACCAGGGCTATCTTTTTCTCCTTTTCCAGGAGTTCTATTAGCTCCAGGCCCCGCTTTTCTTTATTGTGTTCATGATAACTTAACAGGGGAGTGTTAATATTATAGTAATTAAGCAACTTTATAGTCCTGCGGGTGTCTTCTGCAGCAATATAGTCAACATCTTTTAGTATTTCCATTACCCTTAAGGTTATGTCTTTAAGGTTTCCGATTGGAGTAGCACAAAGGTATAAAACACCTTTTTTATTCAATAAAACCACCTGCTTAAATATATTATCTTTAGAATGCACATAAAAATATAATTCAACACAAAAACTACCGTGTAAGAAAAAAAACAAAAAAGGAGAACAACTAATGCCTGATAAACCAAACACTGTTGCAGTTACTGGAACAAACGGAAAAACAACCACCTTGAAAATCCTAGAAAATATTTTCAAGGTGAACAACTTTAAGGGCCCTTATAAATCCTTTTCTTCCAGAATAACGGAAAAACCTTCCCTGCTTAAGAAAATAAATGAAGCCTATCAGAAAGGAGCAGGTTGCGCATTTTTAGAGCTTAGCTCTAAAGCATTATCCGGTTATCATCTTAAATCAATTAACTTTGACCTGGCAGTTATTACTAATTTAAGCACTATAATTTCAAATTCCAGTGATAATGTGCAGCGAAGCTTTGGTATTCTAACCAATTTTTATAAAAGATTAGGGCAAAATAGCATTTCTCTTATTAATGCTGATGATCCTTTAGCCCTCCAGTTGGCAGATTTCACCCAGGGTGAAGTGATAACTTATGCCTTGGGATACCCTAATGCCATGGTTACCGCAAAAAATGTGGAATTAAATCAAAAATCCTCCCGGTTTAAAATGGTAATTAACAGCTATTTATTAACTCCTAAAGGAAAAGTTGTTTCTCCTTCAGTATATAACTTTTTCCTGCCTCTCCCCGGCAAACACAATGTTTATAACGGCATGGTTGCAGCCCTTATGGCTATTTTTTGCGGTTTAGATTGTAAGTTAATAGCCCGAGGGTTCTCTACCGTACAGCCGGTTAAACGGAATCTAGAATTAATTTATAACAACTGTTTTAGCATTATAGACGATTGCGCTGACAATCCAGGAGCTCTGCAAAGTGTTTTTGACACTATAAGGTATTATAATTTTAGAAATATAATTATCGTTTTCTCCCTGCAAAACAATCATAACTTAAAAGTTTGCAGACTTAACGGAGAACTAATAGCTAAATGGGCCAGAAAGTTGCCTCTTAAAGAAGTCATTGTTACTAAAAGTATTTATCAGGTAAACAAAAAAAATAGAATTAACCTCTGGGAGGAAAAAGCTTTTTTAGAAAAGTGTAAAGAAACTCGCTGCCGCCTTTCCGTAATACCTGACCTGGCAGACGCCCTTCAGGCTGCGGTATCTTCCGCTGAAGAAAGAGACTTAATCCTTCTGTTGGGGAAAAAAGGAATGGAGGCCGGAGCCTCCTTAAGCGAAAAAGTTATTCAATCTTTTTCCGGGTCTTCAGGTTAAGAGTTCTTTTCATCAACCTCTTCCCAGGGGAATTCCATTACCTTTTTAGCTTCATATAGTTCTACAGCAATGCTCTTTTTAATAGCATTTACACTTACCACTTTTCCCTCCCCTTCAGGGGTAATGACTTCATCCCCTATATCAGGTAGAGTTTCTTTGGCATCCTCATAAGCATCAGATTCAAAGCGGAGGCAGCACATAAGGCGCCCACAGATACCTGATATCTTGGTAGGGTTTAATGACAAGTTTTGATCCTTGGCCATTCTAATAGAAACAGGCTCAAAATCTCCCAGAAAAGTAGAGCAGCATAATACTCTTCCGCAGGGTCCCAGCCCTCCCATCATTTTGGCTTCATCCCTTACTCCTATCTGACGCAGCTCAATCCTGGTTCTAAAAATTGATGCCAGGTCCTTAACCAGTTCCCGGAAATCTATCCTGCCGTCAGCTGTAAAGTAAAATATTATTTTACTTCCATCAAAGGTATACTCTACATCTATAAGTTTCATATTCAGTCTGTGTTCTTCTATTTTTTTTAGACACAGATGAAAAGATTCATTTTCATTGTTTCTGTTTTCCAGTATACGCTGGTGGTCTTCTTCCGTTGCCTTACGTATGACACTCTTGAGGGGCAAAACCAGCTCTTCTTCTGGAACATTCTTTATACCTAATACCACCTCCCCAAATTCTATCCCCCTTGAGGTTTCCACTATTACGTAATCTCCAACTTTAATATTTATATTTCGCGGATCAAAATAGTATATTTTCCCTGCATTTTTAAACCTAATTCCTGTTACTTCCGGCAATTAAATTTCACCCCTTCAATTTAACCAGCAAAGCCTCCAGGGCCAATCTTTTATTTAGAGGTAAGCCTGAGTTTTTTTTAAATCTTTCTACTTCCCTTATCATTTTTAGCAACTTCCTATAAGATTTATTCTTAATGCCTTTAATTTCCTGCAAATAATCTATATTAATTATCAGGCTTTCCTCTTCTGTAGATTGGTAAACCAAGCAATCCCGCAGTATGCTCTCTAAGAAATCAAAAAAATCTAATATTTTCTCTTCCTCCATTAATTCTTCAATACATGAAAAAATATCTGTATCTGAATTCAAAACTATATCCCGAGACATCTGAAAATATCTTTTCCTTCGTTCCTGCCATTCTGTAGAAGAGACTATTTTTATAGCCTGTCCTATGCTACCGTCAGCTAAAGTAGCTGCCGTTTTTAACTGTTCCTCGGGAAAAGACCCTAACTGTTCATGTTCCTTCAAAAACTGGAAAATCTCATTAGCAGGAACCTGATTAAAAGGCACAAGCTGACAGCGGGAGACAATTGTGTAAGGCATTAAAGCCAGATCCGAAGTTATGAGAATAAAGACAAGGTAGAATGGGGGTTCCTCTAAAATCTTTAACAAACTGTTTGCTGCAGGTAGGCTCATTAGATGAGCCTCCTTAATAACAATAACCTTCTTTTCCCCTTCATTAGGCCGGTAAGATGCCTGGGCTTTCGCCTGTCTTAATTGTTCAATTTTAATGTTATTCCCCTGGGGAGAAATAATGGTAACATCTGGATGAAGCCCCTTTTCTATTTTTTGGCAGCTAACACAGTCGCCACAAGCACCCTCCTGACTGTTCAGGCAGTTTATAGCCCGGGCTGCCAAAAAAGCAAAAGTCAGCTTTCCCCTTTCCTCGGACCCGTACAAAAGGTATGCATGGTTAAGTTTTTTCCTACTTAACCCCCTTTTGAATATCTCTACGGCTTTTTCCTGTCCTACAAAATTATCAAAGCCCATAATATCAACTCTTTCCATTTTACACGGGGCTCCCCTTAAAACCTTAATATTTTATTAGTGAGCAAATTTTTTTTGCAGCAGTAATTTCTCAGCTTCTATAATTATTTCCTGGTGGACCGCCTCTTTATCTCCGTCAGCTTTTATTGTTTTTATCCGATCCCCCTGGAGACGGGCAATAAATAAGTATCCCTGCCTTACCCTCTTGTGGTATTCCATATCCTTTTTCTCAATACGGTCTTCATCAACACTTTCCTGGCTCAAGCGCTCTTTCAACCGTGCCAAACTGGTTTCCGGTTCTACATCTAAAATCAGGGTCAGGTCTGGATAGAGCTCACCTGTAGCCTCCTCATTTACTTTTCTAATAAAGTCAGGATTCTCCCCTAGACCGAAAGACTGGTAAGCAATGCTGGAGTCCAGATAACGATCACAAATAACTACTTTACCCTCTTCCAAAGCAGGATTAATAACCTCATCTACCAGCTGAGCTCTGGCTGCCGCATAAAGCAAAACCTCGGTTTTGCTAAACATCTTATTATGCTCCGGGTCTAAAAGCACGTCTCTAATCTTATCCCCAATTGCTGTTCCTCCAGGTTCTCTGGTACATAAACAAGGGACCTTTTTCTTTTCTAAATAATCTGCTAGCTTACAGGCCTGAGTACTTTTCCCGGCACCATCAGTGCCTTCGATTGTAATAAAAATTCCTCTTTTAATTGCTGTTCCCTCCTTTAAATTATTCCCTTACTACATTTATTTGAAGGGGGGGTGAAATTCCTTCTTTCTCTACCCCTCCTTTTTCTGGAAAGTACTCAAGAACTTCTGAGAGAATTAATTCTCCCGGCACTAAAAGAGGTATCCCCGGAGGGCACAGATTTAAAGTCTGGGCAGAAATTCTGCCGGCGGCCCTGTCAAAGGGAACCTTTTCTGTTGCGCTATTAACAGCCTCCCTGGGAGTTAAAACAGAAGGTGGAATGGGAGGCAAGGTGCACTTACTATTAAGGGCAAGATTCTTTTTGCATGAATCTGTAAGATGCAGGTTCTTGCTAAGTTCCCTGAAGGCATTTAGTAGAATCTCCAGATCCCTCTCCTGATGCCCCAGGGTTAAATAAAGAAGAATATGGTTACGGTCATATAATTCTACCTGGATTTTAAATTTTTTTCTTAATATATCTGCTATCTCTACCCCTGTTTCCCTGAAATTATCAGTAAACAAAGCTAGCTTGGTAAGATCCAGTTTAAACTCACCCTCATGATACGGTAAAAGAATGAATCCAAAATCTTCAAAGGCACTTCTAGCCTTCTTAGCCATAGCCAACGTATTTTCTAAAACCCCTCTACCTTTTAGAGCCAGGTTCCTCCTGGCCGCATCCAGGGAGGCTAAAAGAATGTAAGAGGGGCTGGTACTTTGAAATATATTTATCATGTTAACGAGGCGTTCCCGGTCAATCCTTTCTTTTCCTATATGAAACATGGAACTTTGAGTTAACGACCCCAGGGTCTTGTGGGTGCTTTGAACCCATATATCAGCATCTGCTTCCGCAGCCCCCGGAGGGAAATCCGGGTGAAAAGACAGGTGCCCCCCATGAGCTTCATCTACCAGCAACAAAACTCCTTTTTGGGCCGTCACTTCTCTAATTTTATGCAAATCTGCACAAACCCCGTAGTACGTAGGGTTATTAACTAAAACAGCTTTAGCATCCGGGTGCTTTCCCAGGGCATCCTCAATATCCCTGGCCGAAACATTGTATATTCTCTGCTGTTCGGGGGACATATCCGGGGGTGAAATATAAACAGGTACTGCCCCTGATGTTATTATGCCTCCAAAAACCCCCTGATGAGCCTGCCTTGGTATAATAAGCTTTTCTCCGGGGCGACAGGCTGTATTAATCATAGTTAAGAGACCCCCCGTAGTACCATTCACCATAAAAAAGGTTTCCCCAGCCTTAAAAAGCTGGGCTGCCATTTCCTGGGCCTCCTTAATTATATCCCGGGGAACGTGAAGGCTATCTAGCCCTGGCAGTTCTGTCAGGTCAGCTTTAAAAGGCTCGTCCAGAAGTACTTTTAAAATACCATCCACACCTTTGCCCCCTTGATGTCCAGGAACATGAAAGCCAGTGTACTTTTCATTTATATGTGTTAAAAGCCCCTCTACAAGGGGCGCCTTATCCTGCATCAACCCAACCCTCTCCCCAAAAAAGCCGGGTAGAAACACCGACTCTTTTAGTTAGTAATAGCAACTTCCCATATTTTCTTTATTTTTGACATATATAAAATATAGTCATTTTCACTGACCCTGGTTCTTACTATCTTTTCTTCACAATCATAACAAATGAGACAGCCTAGAATTACAAGGCCCTCCTGGCAGCTTTCTTCACATAAAAGACATTTTAAATTTTGATTATCTCCCATATCCTCACCAACCCTTAGAACTAACTGGCATTTTTAGTATATTTTAGCAGAAAATATATTATGACTTATTTTGTTATTATCTTATTTATTTTTTTCAACCTGTGCCTGTACTAATGCTTTTTTAAACACTGTAATTAGGTGCTTCTTTTGTAATCTGCACATCATGAGGATGGCTTTCCCTCAGGCCTGCAGGGGAAATGCGAATGAAACGGGCCTTAGTTTTTAACTCCTCAACATTGCAAACCCCACAGTATCCCATGCCGGATTTGAGACCTCCTATAAGCTGATAAATAGTATCAGCAATGGTTCCCCTGTAGGGAACTCGCCCTTCAATACCTTCCGGCACAAGTTTTGTAGAGCAGTCCTGAAAATACCTGTCACTACTCCCTTCCTTCATGGCTCCCAGAGAACCCATTCCCCGGTAAACTTTATAGCTTCTTCCCTGGTAAATTTCAAATTCCCCAGGACTCTCCTCTGTGCCTGCTAAAAGGCTACCAATCATGACTATATCTGCTCCGGCAGCTAAAGCTTTAGGAATGTCTCCGGAAAACTTAATTCCTCCATCAGCAATAATCGGCACTCTTTCTTTGGCCGCGGCCTGGGCAGCGTCATAAATAGCAGTTACTTGAGGAACTCCGATGCCGGCAATAACTCTGGTAGTACATATGGAACCGGGGCCTATACCAACCTTTATGCAGTCAGCACCTGCTTTAATTAAATCCCTGGCTCCTTCTCCTGTCCCCACATTCCCAGCAACCAGGTCAACCTCAGGGAACTGTTCTTTTATGTTGCTTATTAATTGCAAAACTCCCTTTGAGTGCCCGTGGGCCGAATCTATAACAATAACATCTACCCCTGACTCAACTAAAGCTCTGACTCTGTACATAGTTTCCACATCAATACCTACAGCTGCCGCTGCTAAAAGCCTCCCTTTTTTATCTTTTGCTGAACGGGGATATTGGATGGCTTTTTCTATATCTTTAATAGTAATTAGCCCTTTTAACTTAAATTCTTTATCCACTATAGGAAGTTTTTCAATTTTATACCTCTGTAAAGTAACCTTGGCTTCATCCAGGTTTGTGCCTTCAGGAGCAGTCACTAAATTATCCTTAGTCATAACTTCTTTAATTTTTTTGGAGTAATCCTCTTCAAAGCGCAGGTCCCTGTTGGTTAAAATACCTACTAATTTATTATCTACGGTAATAGGTACACCGGAAATTCTATACCGGGACATCAAATCTGCTGCTTCCTGCACTTTGCGCTCAGGGGATAAATGGAAGGGATTGGTAATAACTCCATGTTCCGACCTCTTAACCCTGTCAACTTCCAATGCCTGTCTTTCTACAGACATATTTTTATGAATTACTCCCAATCCCCCCTCCCGGGCCATGGCAATTGCCATTCTGGATTCTGTAACGGTGTCCATCCCTGCACTCATAACTGGAATATTTAAAGGTGTCCTTTTAGTCAATCTGGTTGCTACATCCACTTCTCCTGGAAGGATTTCGGTTTTAGCAGGAACTAAAAGGACATCATCAAAGGTAAGTCCTTCTTTCGTAAATTTATCAGGGGGCATCACTACTCTCCTCTCTAAAAGATATTAAAAAATATTATAACATATTTCTTATACATTTAATTGATTCTGTATAAATTAATTTTATCTTCAGTTAACGGTTCTATCACCTTTTCCAACTCCTTCTTTTCCCCTTCTTCCCATATACTAACATAATCTCCTTCTGGCCCGGCACCGCTGTAACGGATTGTGATAGATGCGCTTAGCTGGATACTGTTTTCTTCAGGCTTTCCCCTGTACAGGGTTGTTGGTCCTGGTACATTGCTGGCCTTTATAATCAAGTCTCCTCCCTGGGCCAGGTCCTCAATTTTCTGGTTTTCTTCCTTATCCCTTCCTACTACAATTTTCACCTTTTCTCCCAGGCGAAAATGGCGCCCTGCTTTCAAAAGTTCCAGGTCACTTCGGGATATCTTTTCCCCTTGCTGAAGTAAATCTTTTAACCGGTTAGAAATATTTTCTACTGTTAAAAGGCAGCCTCCAGCAGGAGAAGGATACTCTTTTAAGCCGTACTTCGTGGCCAGGGCCATCTGAGGCTTTCGGGAACGTCCCTGAATACTGCCTAGCCTCTTCCTGTCTACCCAGCCCTTTTCTTCAGCAATGGTAGGAGGAAGCATTTGAGCCGAGAGGGGTCTTAAAACCAACCCTTCGTATCCCGAGTCTTTTTCTACAATTTGTAATGCTTTATAATTCTGGGACTTGGGCCTCTCTCCCAGAACTTCTCCGGTTATAATAAATTGGGCTTCAATTTCTTCCATATACTGTCCAGCTTTTTTAATCATCAGCGCATGACAGTCAATGCAGGGGTTCAGGTTTTTTCCGTAACCATGAACCGGGCTTTTAATTATTTCTAAATGTTCTTCAGTAAAGTCAATAATCTTCAGGGGAACATTAAGGTCCTCTGCAGCTTTTATAGCCGTTTCCGGGGTAAAAAAAGGGGTAGCAAAAGTTATACCTAAAACACTTACCCCCTGTTCTCTAACCATTTGAACAGCCAGCTGGCTATCCAACCCGCCTGAAAAAAGAGCCACAGCTTTAACCATCTTACAATCACCTACATGTTTTCCGGAAAGAAGTCTTCTTCTGTAAAGACATAAATTCCTTTTTGTTTTAAGAGCGCTGCAGTTACTCCGTCACCCTTCTTTGTCTGACCATCAAAACTACCGCTGTATATTTGTCCTTCTCCACAAGAAGGGCTCCGGGCTTTTAAAAGGGCTTCCTCTGCCCCCAGCATCCTGGCTATTTTTAATGTTTCCGATGCCCCTTTTAGAAAGTGTGAAGTTGTCTCTTCGCCTTTTTCATTGAACACTCCCGCCTTCCCTTCCAAAACGTCTTTCCCATCACCCACGGTAATTTCTGCAGGGCATCGGGGTGTGGAAAGGCCGCCAAGCTGTTCCGGGCATACAGGGATAATGAAGATTTCCTGCCCTAGATCTATTACGGCAGGACATCTGTTGTTTTTCCCGTTATACTTGCAGTTAATTCCTAAAAGGCAGGCACTTATCAGCAACATATTTAACCATGCTCCATTAAATAAGTATTTTTTTTGTTACCTCTAACAACTGTTCAAAGTTTCGGCATTCCATTACCTGGTCACAGTAGGGAGCATAGGCTCCCATAACACTATCCCGCGTATTCCAGGTTTCTCTGGGCTGAGGGTTAAGCCAGAAAACCCTCCTGGCATTATGAGCTATTTCTTTAAAGGCCAGCCTTTCGTCAGAACGCCAATTATTTTTAGCATCACCCAACACCAGGACTACCGTCCGGGGGTTAACCAGATGCATGTACTGTGCCGCAAACCGGAAAAAAACCCTGCCATAATCCGAATTGTTGGTATCAGAAACCGGGGCCTTCTCCATGGCTTCCTTGATGGCCCTCTGGGGATCACAGTTTTTAAAGTAATCTGTTACCTCTGTCAACAGGTCAATAAAGAGGAAGGACCTTACATGCCGATAACGGTCCTGGAGAGAGTATACTAAAAGCAGCATAAAAGTGCTGAACCGGGCAACAGAACCGGACACATCACACAAAACAAGCAAATCAGGCTCATCAATTATTCTGTCTTTACTGCTAAGCCTGATGGGAACCCCTCCTGTTTTAACACATTTTCTGACTGTATTCCTCAGGTCTGTCTGGCCTTTAAGCCCTGGTCTTTTACGTCTACCCTTACGAGTTGCAATTTTTTTCCCCAATTTAACTATCTGTCTCTTTATTTTTTCCTGATCCGACTCCTTTATTCTGGAGAATTCCTTACGTCTTAAGTTCTGGTAATCTAAAATCTGTCTTAAACCCTCTTCCCCCATCTGGCTGATAATTTCTTTCTCTAAAAGCTCTTTCATCATTTTTTCTAGAGAGACTAGATTTTCCTTACAGATAAAATACTCCTCTTCCTCTATTGCTCCCTTTTCCTTGCGGACCTCAAGGTAGAAGATGAACATAAACCATTCTACCGCGGCTTTAACCTGGTACAACAGCTCATCAAAATCATGTAGATCTTCCTGCTTAAATGGTGTTGTTTTTTCTACTGCTTCACAGGCCAGTTTTTGCATTTCCTCCCTATTGACAGAGTAAACAGCCAAAGCCAGCCTGCTCCTTATGGCTCCCCTTACATTCGCCCCCAGCCCTTTACCCTCATGGCCAAATACTTTATTTAAAAATAATTCCGATTTAGCAGAATCTATTTTATCAGGCTGCTTTTCAGAATCAGGGCTATACTGCCGCTCAAAGTAAAGTTCAAAAAGCTTGTCAAAAACCAACACATCTATTTCTTCTTTAATTAAAGTAGATTTAAGGACTGTTTTGAATCTTTTTTTGGAAAACCCTACTAACTGAACTCCCCTCAAGGCATCCATTATTTCTGGCACAGCTACGGGTATACCGGCCTTCCTCAAATACCGGGCAAAACTAAGGATTTTCTTTTCCAAGGCTACTCAGCTCCCGAAAAAAGAGAAGAAATCTTTTTTTCTACCTTATTGATATCCTGCTGGTATTTTAAAAGAACTGGTAAGGTTTTTTCAACCAAATCCGTCTCCAGGCAGGAGGAACCCAAAATAATCATGGTTCGGGCCCAGTCCAGGGTTTCAGATATCCCCGGCGCCTTTTTTAAGGGAAAGGAACGTAGATTTTGAACAAAAACGGTCAGTTGATTGGCCAGGCTGCCTGAAAGATCAGGTACTTTAAGGTTTAAAATGGCCAGCTCCCGCTCAAAATCAGGGTAATCAATGTAAAGGTGCAGGCATCTCCTCTTTAAAGCATCATCAAACTCCCGGGTACCGTTGCTGGTTAGGACCACAAAGGGTATCCTCTGCGCTTTTACGGTTCCTATTTCCGGGATGGATACCTGGAAGTCAGAAAGGGCCTCCAGTAGAAAGCTTTCAAACTCTGCATCGCTTTTATCCAGCTCATCTACCAAAAGCACTACCGGGTCCCTGGACATCAAAGTCTCCAGAATAGGTCGCTTTAAAAGAAATTCTTCCGTAAAAATATTACCCTTAGTTTTTTGCCAGCTTTTTTTCTCCCCAGAATCAGACTGTATTTTCAAAAGCTGCTGCTGATAATTCCACTCATATAAAGCCCGAGACTCATCCAGCCCTTCATAGCACTGAAGGCGGATAAGCCGGGCGTTTAAAATATCAGCTACCACCTTGGCCAGCTCTGTCTTCCCGACCCCCGCAGGCCCCTCTACCAAAAGGGGTTTAGGCAGCTGGTAGGCCAGAAAAAGAACTGTAGCCAGGCTTTCATCAGCCAGGTATTTATTTTCTTTTAATTTTATCAGCACATCATCTATGCTTTCAAACATTTTATCGTACCTTTTTTAAAAGATTTAAAATATAACTGGTGAGGTAGTGGCCGGCACCTGCCAGGTCTTCCGTATGGAGATAGATCTTGGCGGAAGAATCAAAGAGGATATTAGCTCGTCCTGCAATTTCTTCGTCCCCTCCCCAAACCATGTATCTCAGGGGAACCCTGGGAAGGAACCAGAACAAAACCTCTCCCCTGGTCCTATCCTCTATTACTTCTCCCCCCAGATAAAGAGCCACATCAGCCAGGCTGCCGGGATTATCTTTCAACACTTCGGCTATAGGCGCTATTGCAAGCTGGTTAAAAGCATCATAAAAGGCTTCTCCCCCGGGCAAGTCCCGATAGGAAATGTAATCATATGTTAAGGGAGTTCCCTTAGCCCTGGCCAGATAGTTAACAAAAATCACCTGGACAAGAACGTCCGGTTCCAGTTGGGTGCCTTTAAAATTTACGGTACCCTGTGGGTATTTTACAGAAAATAAGTGTCCCATAGCTTTAAAAACAAGGCCTTCCTCCTGATATGATGCTCCACTGTTTTTAGCCATTTTCAGAGGATCCGCAGAAGCAAATACCTTGCGGGACTCTGCCATAGCATCAACGTAAGTCTGAAGCTCCCCTTTTTCATAAGCAGGAAGATATATGTTCATCTTTTTCACCTACTCCTAATTTTATAATGTTTTATTAACCAACACAAGGTGTAGCAGTTAACAAAAGTAGAAAAACCTTAATATTCTTTTATTATTTCCTCCCTCAGCTCAGCAGTTAACTGGTAAACTCTCCTGGCTAACTCCGGAGGATAAAGTCCGGTACCGCAACTGGGCGTTATAATCATCTGCTGAAATAACAGCTTTTCATCTACCCCTTTGCTGCATAACCTATCCATATATTTATAAAGCCTTTCCTTTAAAGACTCAGGTGTTTCTTCATAACAGGCTTCAAAAACAGGGACAATCCCCCAGGCTATATATCCACCCTCTTCCAAAAAACTATTAAGCTCATCGCTTACAGATAGCAAAGAGGTAAAATAATTATAAACATCCAGGTTTATAATCGTAGGCTTACTTTTTAGGAGAACACTCCAGTCAGCCATGGAACAGGCGTGAATTCCGGGAATAGCCCCTTCCCTTTTAATAACATCTATGAGGCTTGTAAAGGAGTCAATTATCCATGCTGCCTTCAGGCTTAAAAACTCCTTATGACCGTATGCATGCATCAATCCCTCATCCAAAAAAATGATTACAGGCAAGCCTATTTTTTTTAGCTCCCTGATTTGCCACATAACATCAAGTTCCAGAGTCTTAACTATTAAATCCCTTAGCTGATTGTCAAAGAAACAAGAGTCCCCTTCCTCATTATAAACTTGCATCCCTGCAGTAAGCGGACCTACTAGCTGACCTTTCACAAACAATGCGTCATTGGTTCCCTTCTTTTCCAGGTGATTTAAAAAAGCGTAAAAACCCCTTGCAGACTCCTCAGGGATTGAGAACTGGGAACCCAAGGCTTCTCCTTCAGCATTATCCAGATATAATTCATAAAACTCCGTAGCCCTTTCCAGAAAATCTTCGGCATGGTTTAATATGCGTGGATTATTTCCCTTTTCCCTTTTTAGCATTCCTAGTTCAACAAGGGGCTGTAAAAACTGGCTGCTGAAATACTCCTCATTCCTGGTGGGGAACTGTGGCCAATGGGGACATGTAGGAAATGTTTTTTCTATAAGGTTTAATGCTTCTTTTTCCCCAATATCCGGCAAACTTCCTATTCCTGTGGTTAGTAAGTTTACTTTATCCAACAAAGTTGAAACCTCACTTTCATTGTATCAATATTTAGCATTAAGATATTTTTATTACTAACTTAATATATTTTCGTTGACGCGGCACTTAAATCCTTTTATTATATAATAAAACCCTTAAATCTTTAGATCTAAGAGTTTTTAATATAATTTTATAAATTTAGCATTTTTTGTAACAATCCTCAAACAGTTTAGTCTTTTGTGTAGAAGGTATAGTATGTCTATTTATGCATACTTCCTTTACAGTTTTATTTCTTTGGAGGGGGGGCGCATTAAAAAAATTTCAAGGAGGTATTTATGAACAAAAATACTTTATTTGTCTTAACCAGTTTACTCCTTATAAACATGCTGATTTTTGTGGGGACAGGAACAACAGGGACAACAGGGACAACAGATAATTCGGAAGAACAAAAGGGAGTAATTAAGGTATATGGAGAATCAGAAATCTCTGCTAAACCTGATTTTGCCCGAGCTGTTCTGGGAGTAGAAACCACCAGCAAAGATGTTAAGGAAGCTGTCCAGAAAAACGCTGATAAAATGGATTCTGTCGTAGCAGCTCTTAAAGATTCCGGAGTTGACAAAGACAACATAAAAACCGGTGCTTACCGGGTAAACCAGTACCGCGAGCAAGAAATAAACAGTAACGAATACACTGACAGGTATAGGACAAGCAATCAAGTCGAATTGATTTTATTTAATACTGACGATGTTGGAAATGTAATCGATATTGCTGTTAATGCAGGCTCAAATAGAGTCCAATCAGTGAATTTTGAGTTGGAAGATCAAGAATCCCTGAAATTAGATGCATTGCAATTAGCTACAAAACAGGCACGCAACAAGGGTGAAGCTATTGCTGAAAGTGCAGACACCCAGATTGAGAGCATTAAGTATATTAGTGAAGAAATATCCAGTTATTCTCCTTACCGTGCTGAATACGGTATGGAAGCAAGAGATATGATTACCGGTGAGGCAGCTGAAACCCCTATAGTTCCTGGTAACATAAAGGTTCAGGCCCGGGTAATGGCTGAGTACTTTTTAATTAAATAAAAACAAAAAGGGGCTCTAAGTCACGACGATTTAGAGCCCCTTAAAATTTAAATTCTGGCGGAGACCTACTCTCCCGGGGACTTACGTCCCAAGTACCATCGGCGCAGGAGGACTTAACTTCCGTGTTCGGTATGGGAACGG
>Ga0207421_10001923_pt1 | contig 26285 bp, 23 predicted proteins | sample SodLakKL_010_SED_4_FD_187542 | JGI IMG/M metagenome (GOLD analysis project Ga0207421, IMG submission 187542) | Alkaline sediment microbial communities from Lake Tanatar, Kulunda Steppe, Russia - 8KL_010_SED (SPAdes) (version 2) | ecosystem: Environmental > Aquatic > Non-marine Saline and... | reverse complement strand
CGTACCTCGCCAGGCGAGATGTAACCCACGTGGTGATAGCGAATCACGCCGCCACCGTCCACCAGGAAGGTCTCGGGAGCGCCGAACACCCCGAGCTCGAAGCCCAACTCGTTGTCCGGGTCGAAGATATTGACTTCGAAGGGGTTGCCGAACTCCTCCAGGAAGCCGAGCCCCTTCTCCCGGGTGTCCTTCCAGCTGATGCCCACCATGCGGACATCGTGGCGATGGGCCAGGTCGAGCAGCTGCGGCATCTCGCGTTTGCACTCCGGGCACCACTCGCCCCAGACGTTGACCAGGGTCAGTTCGCCGTTGGTGAAGAGCGAGCGGTCGACCCGGCGTTCGGGGCTCTCCAGAGTGGCGAGATCGAACGCTGGGAAGTCCCGCGCCATCAGCGCCGACTCCCGGTGGAAGGGATTGAGCGACAATCCCTGATAGAGGAACAGCGACAGCGCCAGAAAGCCGATCAGCGGCAGCAGCAGCAGTAGGCGACGCTTCATGCCGTTGCCTCCTTGCCACGATCACCGCCGGCGGGTTTGAGCGCGGCCTCCTCGGGATCCGGCGCGGTGGCCATGCGGCGGTAGCGCTTGTCGGCCACGGCCAGTACGCCACCGATGGACATCAGCAGGGCGCCGAGCCACAGCCAGCGCACGAAGGGCTTGTACTGTACCCGCATGGCCCAGCTACCGTCGCCCAGGTCCTCGCCCATGGCCACGTAGAGGTCACGGAAGAAGCCCGGCCGCAGCGCCACCTGGGTCATCGGCATGCCGGTGGCCAGGTAGAGACGCTTCTCGGGGTTCATGGTGAAGCGCCGATTGCTGTCGCCACGCTGCACTTCGATCACCGCGCGGTCGGCCAGGAAGTTGGCACCACGCCGATCGGTCAGCTCGATCATGGTGAAGGTGTAGCCGGCGACCTGGACGCTGTCGCCCGGCCCCATGCGCACGTTGCGCTCGATGTTGTAGTTGGAGACGACCGCCACGCCGACGATGGTCACCGCCACCCCGAGGTGCCCAAGCTGCATCCCCCAATAGGCCAGCGAGAGCTTCTTGAGGCCCGCGCCGAGAGTGCTGGCGCGGCGGATCTTGTCGTAGAGGTCGCGCAGCATCGGCAGCACGATCCACAGCGCGGCGATCAGGCCGACAGCCACCGGCGCGCTCCAGCGCTCGGCGAAGATCAGCGGCAGCGCCGCACCCAGCACCACGGCCACGACGGCGGCCAGCCAAAGCCTCCTGACCAGCAGGCTAGGGGCGGTCTCTTTCCAGCGGGAGATCGGGCCGAGGCCCATGAACACGGACATGATCAGCGTCAGCGGCACGAACAGCGCGTTGAAGTAGGGAGGCCCCACGCTGATCTTGCCGAGGTCCAGGGCATCCAGCAGCAGCGGGTAGACGGTGCCCAGCAGCACGGTGACCGTCATGATCACCAGCATGAGGTTGTTGATCAGCAGCAGAGCGTCACGGGAGAGCCAGCTGAAGCCCACGGTGTGGCTGACCCGCGGCGCCCGCAGGGCGAAGATCAGCAGCGACAGGCCCACGGTGATGCCCAACAGCATCAGGATGAAGAAGCCGCGGGACGGATCGTTGGCGAAGGCGTGTACCGAAGTGAGCACACCGGAGCGCACCAGGAAGGTGCCCAGCAGCGACAGCGAGAAGGTGGTGATCGCCAGCAGCAGGGTCCAGCTCTTGAAGGCGCCGCGCTTCTCGGTGACGGCCAGGGAGTGCATCAGCGCCGTACCGGTCAGCCAGGGCAGCAGGGAGGCATTTTCCACCGGATCCCAGAACCACCAGCCGCCCCAGCCCAGCTCGTAGTAGGCCCACCAGCTGCCCAGGGCGATGCCCACGGTGAGGCAGGCCCAGGCAAGGTTGGTCCAGGGCCGCGCCCAGCGCGCCCAGGCCGCATCCAGGCGACCGCCCAGCAGGGCGGCGATGGCGAAGGCGAAGACCACCGAGAAGCCCACGTAGCCCATGTAGAGCATCGGCGGATGCAGGATCAGACCGATGTCCTGAAGCAGCGGGTTGAGATCCGCACCATCCGCCGGCATGTGTGGCAGCAGGCGCTCGAAGGGATTGGAGGTCACCAGAATGAACAGCAGGAAGCCCACGCAGACCAGGCCCATCACGCCCAGCACTCGGGCGACCATGTCACGGGGCAGCTCTCGGGAGAAACTCGCCGCGAAGTAGCCCCAGCCGGCCAGCATCAGACTCCATAGCAGGACAGAGCCTTCATGGTTGCCCCATACCGCGCTGAACTTGTAGTACCAGGGCAGCATGGAGTTGGAGTTGTTGGCGACGTTGGCCACGCTGAAGTCGTCCAGCATGTAGCTGGCGGTCAGGCAGGCATAGGCAATGGCCACGAACAGGAACTGCCCGGTCGCCATGGGCCGGGCGTAGGCCATCCATAGCGGGCGACGGGTCGCCGCACCGGCCAGGGGCATCACCGACTGGACCGCCGCCAGCAGCAGGGCGATGACCAGGGCATAGTGGCCGATCTCGGGAATCATCTGGGTCAGCATGGGCACTCCTGGTCAGTACGAACTGCTGGTGGCGCCGTCGCCGTTTCTATTACCGGCAGCTTTCTCGGCTTCCAGCCGCTTGGCGACATCGGCGGCCTTCTGCTGGAAGTCCTCGGGCTTGTAGCCGGCCTCTTCCAGGGCCTGGGCCACCTCCGGTGGCATGTAGTTCTCGTCGTGGCGGGCCAGCACCTGGTCGGCCATGATATGGCCGCCCTGATGCAACTGGCCGACCACTACCACGCCCTGCCCTTCGCGGAACAGATCGGGCAGGATGCCGCTGTAGTGAACCCGCACGTCGTCGACGTAGTCCGTCACGGTGAACTCCACGTCCAGGCTGTCGGGGTTGCGCACCACCGTGCCCTCTCTGACCATGCCGCCGGCGCGAATCTGGCGTTCGAACGGCGCTTCGCCCGCGGCGATCTGCACCGGACTGAAGAAAAGGTTGATGTTGGCACGCAGGGCATAAAGGGTCAGTCCCACGGCAATGGCTGCCAGGGCGACCAGCCCCAGGAGCACGTACAGTTTCTGCTTGCGCTTCGGTGTCAGACTAAGTGTCATGACGATCACCACCCGTTTGATGTGAAACTCCAGCCATGCCGCCCGGATTGACGCCCTGACGATCCTCGCGTCGTGCCCGACGCTGCAGGTTACGCAGCAGCAGGCGACGCTCGGCCCGAGCGTGCAGGACAACCGCCACCAACAGCGCGGCAGTCACCCCCCAGGCGGCCCAGACGTAGGGGGCATGCCCCCCCATGGCGATAAATTCGTTGAAAGATGCAAAAGCCATCAGCGCATCTCCCCGGCCAGATCGCGGACCCAGCGCTTGTTGGACTCTCGGCGCAGGATCTCGCTGCGGGTGCGCATCAGGGTCAGGGCAATGAAAAAGCTGTAGAAGCCAAGCACCATGATCAGCAGCGGCGCCCACATCTCCATGGGCATGGCGGCGCGCCCGGTAATGGTGAAGGTGGCCGGCTGATGCAGGGTGTACCACCAGTCCACCGAGTACTTGATGATCGGAATGTTGATGACCCCCACCATGGCCAGCACCGAGGCGGCCCGGGAGGCGCTGTCGCGGCTCGTGAAGGCGCCTCGCAGGGCAATCACCCCCAGGTAGAGAAACAGCAGGATCAGCATCGAGGTGAGTCGCGCATCCCACATCCACCAGGTGCCCCAGGTGGGCACGCCCCACACCGCACCGGAGAACAGCGACACGAAGGTCATGGCCGCCCCCAGCGGGGCCATCATCGCCGCGGCCATATCGGCGATCTTGATCTTCCAGACCATGTAGACCAGCCCGGCCACCGCCATGGAAACGAAGATGGACTGGGCCAGGAAGGCCGCTGGCACGTGGACATAGATAATGCGAAAGCTGTTGCCCTGCTGATAGTCGGCCGGCGCAAAGGCCAGGCCCCAGACGGTGCCGGTCAGGATCAACCCGGCTGCAGCGACCCAGAAGAACGGCTGCAGTTTGGCGCTGATGGCGTAGAACCACTTGGGGGAACGCAGCTTGTTAATAAAGGCCCACATGCCTCTCTACCTCTCAACCGTTGATACTGATACGCAGCGATGCCGCAATGGCCCAGGGCGCCAACATCAGCGACAGCGCCAGCAGGGCCCCGAGGATCGCCAGGTGAGCCGCCACCCCGTCGCCGACGATGGCCGCCTGTACCGAACCGGCACCGAAGATCAGCACCGGAATGTAGAGCGGCAGCACCAGCAGAGACAGCAGTACGCCCCCCCGGGAGAGCCCCACGGTCAGCGCCGCGCCGATGGCACCGATCAGGCTCAGGCTGGCCGTGCCCAGCGCCAGCGACAGCGCCAGCACCAGATAGCTGCCGGCGGGCAGCGACAGCATGATACCCAGGATCGGTGCCATCAGCGCCAGGGGCAGGCCGGTCATCAGCCAGTGAACCGCCACCTTGGCCATCGCCAGCATGGGCAGCGGCTGCGGAGTCAGCATGAGCTGCTCCAGGGAACCGTCGTCATAATCCCCGCGAAACAGGCTGTCCAGGGAAAGCAGCGCCGCCAGCAGAGCTGCCACCCACAGCAGACCCGGCGCAATGGTGGCGAGCAGCTGTGGGTCCGGCGAGATACCGATCGGAAACAGGGTGATCACGAGCGCAAAAAACACCAGCGGATTCAACACCTCACCGCGCCGACGCATCAGCAGCGTCAGGTCCCGCCTAAGGGTCGCCCAGAGTGCGACCGCCAGACCGCCGCCGGGTTCCCCCCGCGACACACCGCGACCCTCCTTCTCGGACAGGCGAGTCTCAGAGACCGCCATGAGACTGCCCTCCTCTACCCAGTTGCACGCGGCGCAGCTCGTCGGTCTTCCTCAGCTCATGGTGGGTGGTGACCAGCACGCAGCCGCCTGCGCGAGCATGCACGATCAGCCGCTCCTCCAGCGCCGCCACGCCGTCGCGGTCGATGGCGGTGAAGGGCTCGTCGAGCACCCAGAGGGGCCGCGGCGTCAGCGCCAGGCGGGCCAACGCCACCCGGCGCTGCTGCCCGGCCGACAGCTGCCCGACCGCCACATCCTCGTAGCCCACCAGTCCCACCGACTCCAGCGCCGCCAGGCGTGCCGCCTCATTGTCGCTTTCGCCAGCCAGAGCCTGATACCAGGTCAGGTTCTCCAACGGCGTCAGGGCGGCCTTCACGCCCGGCGCATGGCCCAGGTAAAGCAGGCTCTCGAGGAAGGCCCGCCGGGATTCACGCATCGGCATGCCGTTCCAGAACAGCTCGCCCTGGTAATCGGCCAGCTGGCCGGAGAGGATCTTCAGCAGGGTGGTCTTGCCGCTACCGTTGGGCCCTTCGATCCGCACGATCTCGCCAGCGCGGATGTCCAGATCGAGGTCCTCGAAGAGCCAGCGATCATCCCGTTCGCAGGCCAACTGTCGGGCTTGCAGGCTCAGGCTCAAGGCGCACTCCGGGATGAGTAATTTGGCTCGAGACTCTACACGGAAAGCGGTTTTCCTGCCAGATTCCCGGCTGCGTCAGCCGGTCGCGGTTGATCCGGGTCAAACCTTGCGACGATGGTCTCCCCTTGCGAGATCGGCCGCCCCTGCTATGCTTCCCGGATACTGTATATCTTGACAGTATCCAGCCAGCGAAGCCGACGACAGGAGACTCACGTCATGCCCGAGGTCAACGCCCGGTACCTTCTTCGCCGACCCAACCTTCCCCTGGCCGAGGCCTGGGCTTCCCTGGAGGGACCCGACGCGGCTGACGACCGCCTGGTCGAGATACCGCTGCTCGGCAGCGTCTCTGCGGGGCTGCCCATCGAGGCCTGTCTGGACAGCGCCACCATCCGGGTACCCGGACGCATGGTGCGCCGCAACACCTACGCCCTGCGGGTCCGCGGCAATTCCATGATCGATTGCAACATATTCGATGGAGATGTGATCATCATCGAGCGTCAGGAGAGCGCCGAGAACGGTGAGACTGCCGTGGTGATGATCAACAACCAGGAGGTCACCCTGAAGAAGCTCTACATCGAGAAGTCAGGCGTCCGCCTGCAGCCCGCCAACGAACGCATGGCGCCGATCTTCCTGAGGAACAGCGACATCCAGGTGCTGGGTCTGGTGATGGGCGTGGTGCGCCAGGAGGAACTGGCCGCCTGATGCGCTACCCCGTCCCCGACCTTCTCCCCGGCGCGTGGCGGGAAAGCGAGCTGGAGGTGGACAAGAGCCGCTTCATTACCTGGCTCTGCCACGCCCCCGATGTGACCGCCTTCGAGTCACTGCTGGCAGAGGCGCAGCGACGACACCCCGGAGCCAGCCACCACTGCACCGCCTTCATCGCCGGCCCGCCCGGCGAACAGGCCGCCATCGGCTTTTCGGACGACGGCGAACCCGGCGGCACCGCCGGGCGGCCCATGTATCGCGTGCTCGAGGGGTCCGGGTTGGGCCAGGTCGGCTGCGTGGTGACACGCTACTTCGGCGGCAAGAAGCTGGGCACCGGCGGTCTGGCCCGGGCCTACGCCCAGGCGGTCGCCCAGGCCCTGGAGTGCCTGCCGCGTCGTCAGGTGGTGGAGCGGAACGCGCTGTTGTTGAAGGTCGACTTCGCCGGCGAGGCCGAGGCTCGCGCCTGGCTGGTCGAACACCACGTCCCCGTGGAGGCCGCCGACTACGCCGCCGAGGGCGTCGTGCTGACCGTGGGCTGGCCCAGCGACACCCCCGTCGACCTCGGCGAGCTCGAGTCGCGGCTGCGCGGGCGGCTGACATTGCTCGACGAGTGACGCCTTCTTACGCCAACGGCGCCCCGCAGGGCGCCGTTGGCATGGCCCTGCCGGTGGATCTCAGCCCAGGTACTTGATCATCACCCCTGCAGCCACCGCCGAGCCGATCACGCCGGCCACGTTGGGCCCCATGGCGTGCATCAGCAGGAAGTTGTGGGGGTTGGACTCCAGCCCCACCTTGTTGGCGACCCGTGCCGCCATGGGCACCGCGGAGACGCCGGCGGCGCCGATCAGCGGGTTGATCGGCATCTTGCTCATCACATTCATGAGCTTGGCCATGAGAATGCCGGCGGCGGTGCCGATGGCGAAGGCCACCATGCCCAGCGCCATGATTCCCAGGGTCTCCAGCGCCAGGAAACTCTCGGCCATCAGGCGGGACCCCACGGCCAGACCCAGCACGATGGTCACGATGTTGATCAGGGCGTTCTGGGCGGTGTCGGTCAGGCGCTCCACCACGCCGCACTCGCGCATCAGGTTGCCGAAGCAGAACATCCCCAGCAGCGGCGAGGCATCCGGCAGGAACAGCGCCACCAGCATCAGCAAGGCCAGCGGGAAGACGATCTTCTCGAGCTTCGACACCGGGCGCAGCTGGGTCATGGTGATCTCGCGCTCACGCTTGGTGGTGAGCAGCTTCATGATCGGTGGCTGAATCATCGGCACCAGCGCCATGTAGGCGTAGGCGGCCACGGCGATGGCCCCCAGCAGCTCCGGCGCCAGCACGCTCGACACATAGATCGAGGTGGGGCCATCGGCACCGCCGATGATGCCGATGGCCGCAGACTGCTCGAGGGAGAAGTCCATCCAGCCCATGGCCGACATGCCTACCGCGCCGAACAGGGTAGCGAAGATGCCGAACTGAGCGGCGGCGCCCAGGAACAGGGTACGCGGGTTGGCCAGCAGCGGACCGAAATCGGTCATTGCCCCTACGCCCATGAAGATGATCAGCGGCGCGATGCCAGAGGCAACCGCGACCTGGTAGAAGGTGTAGAGCAGGCCGTCACCGAATCCCACATTCGTCGCCACGTCCTTGGCGGCGCGCAGCTGATCCGGCGAGGCGCCGTTGTCGACCAGCGCCTTGAGGGTGGCACGCCACGCCTCCTGGCCGGCCAGCGGGTCCAGGGTCGCCCCCAGCGCCGAGGCCATCTGATGGAGCACCGCTGGGCGCGCCACCTCGATGGCCTGATCCAGGGCCGAAATGGCCAGGCCCGCCTCGGGGATGTTGGCCAGGATGCCACCGAAGCCGATCGGCACCAGCAGCAGCGGCTCGAACTTCTTGGCGATGGCCAGGTACAACAGCACCAGGCCCACCAAGATCATCACGGCCTGGCCGAGGGTCAGGTTGTAGGCCCCCGAGCCGTACCAGAGAGTTACCAGGTTTTCCATGGGGAGGCCCTTAGAGTTCGATGAGCACGTCGCCGACGGAGACGCTGTCGCCCTCGCCAACCTTGACGGCAGAGACGGTACCGGCGCTTGCCGCGCGCACCTCGGTCTCCATCTTCATCGCCTCGAGAATGATCACCACGTCCCCCTCCTTGACCGCATCGCCCGGTCGCACGTTGACCTTGAAGATGTTGCCGGCCAGCGGGGCACTGATCAGCTCGCCGGTGGCGGCCGGCGCCGCTTCGGCAGCCGCCGGCTGGGCACCGCCATTCTTCTCCTGAACATCGGCGATCTCGCCACCCTCGGCGACCTCGACCACATAGGCCTTGCCGTTGACCTTGACGGTGTAGGTCTCGGGGCCAGCCGGCGCAGCGCCCTGGGTGGCCGGCACCTGGGCCTGGGCTCCACCCTTCTGCGAAGCGGCCGGCAAATTGGCGCTGGCATCCGGGGTCTCTTTACCGGGGGCTTGGGGCGCCGGCTCGAAGGCGTCGGGATTATCGCGGTTCTTGAGAAACTTCAGGCCGATCTGGGGGAAGAGCGCGTAGGTCAACACGTCATCGATCTCGCGCTCGCCCTCGGCCAGGCGGATACCGTCCGCCTTGGCCTTCGTCTTGAGCTCCTTGGCCAGATTGTCCATCTCGGCCTCGAGCATATCCGCGGGGCGGCAGGTGATCGGCTCCTTGCCTTCCAGTACGCGGGCCTGCAGCTCCCTGTTGACCTCGGCCGGGGCGGCGCCGTACTCGCCCTTGAGCAGCGCCTGGACCTCCTTGGAGATCGACTTGTAGCGCTCGCCCATCATCACGTTCATCACCGCCTGGGTGCCGACGATCTGGGACGTGGGGGTAACCAGAGGGATGAATCCCAGATCCTCGCGCACCCTGGGAATCTCCAGCAGGACGTCATCGAGCTTGTCACCGGCGCCCTGCTCCTTGAGCTGCCCCTCCATGTTGGTGAGCATGCCGCCCGGCACCTGGGCGATCAGGATCCGCGAGTCGATACCCTTCAGCGAGCCCTCGAAGGCGGCGTACTTCTTGCGCACCTCGCGGAAGTAGGCGGCGATCTCCTCGAGCAGTTCGAGGTCCAGCCCGGTGTCGCGCTCGGTACCCTGGAGAATGGCCACCACCGACTCGGTGGGGCTGTGGCCGTAGGTCATCGACATCGAGGAGATGGCAGTATCGACGTTGTCGATGCCCGCTTCGGCGGCCTTGAGGATGGTGGAGGTGGAGAGTCCGGTGGTAGCGTGGCACTGCATATGGATCGGGATGTCCACCGCGGCCTTGAGCTTGGTGACCAGTTCATAGGCGTCGTAGGGCTTGAGCAGACCGGCCATGTCCTTGATGCAGAGGGAATCGGCGCCCATGGCGGCGATGGTCTTCCCGAGTTCGACCCAGCCGTCCAGGGTGTGCACCGGGCTCACGGTATAGGAGAGCGTGCCCTGGGCGTGACCCTCCACGTTGCGTACCGCCCGAATGGCGCGCTCCAGGTTGCGCGGGTCGTTCATGGCGTCGAACACGCGGAACACGTCGACGCCGTTGGTCTTGGCCCGCTCGACGAACCGGTCCACCACGTCGTCGCCGTAGTGGCGATAGCCCAGCAGATTCTGCCCGCGCAGCAGCATCTGCTGTGGAGTATTGGGCATGGCCGCCTTGAGCGCGCGGATGCGTTCCCAGGGATCCTCACCCAGGTAGCGAATGCAGGCGTCGAAGGTGGCCCCCCCCCAGGATTCCAGCGACCAGAAGCCGACACGATCCAGCTTTTCAGCAATGGGCAGCATATCGTCCAGGCGCATGCGCGTGGCAAACAGCGACTGGTGGGCATCACGCAGGACGACGTCGGTGATGCCGAGCGGGCGAGCGTTGTCAGTCATGGAAGTGACCTTGTATTTTCGGGGGAGAGGGATAAGGCATAGAAAGGGGAGCGCGTCAGCGACGATGGCGCTGACGATAGCGATGCAGGGCGACACCGATCACCGCCATCACCTCTTCATCCTGCTGCGCAGGGGGCGCCGGACGGGCGACACCGGAAGCGGCAGACTCGACCGGTGCGGGAGCGAAGCGCCGGAGGAGCAGCGACATCAAGGTGACGGTAATCACCAGAACGGTAAGAAAAACAAAAACGAAGCCCATGCCCAGACCCATCAGGGCCAGACCTTCCTCCAGCAGCTCGAAATCCCGCATAGGGTGCCTCCGTGTGATCTTCAGCCACCATGCGGTGATGACTCAACGACATGGCGTCTTGCGCAATTTTTCTGATGCTATAACCTGCCAGATTGTCGACAAATTGCAATGGTGTCATGGTGGAAGTCAGCGTTGTTAATTTACTACAAGAGCCGCCGGGACGGCTCGGTCTGGCGCCGATGGAAGGCGTCATCGACGCCCACACCCGGGACCTGCTGACTCGCCAGCCGGGCTTCGACTGGACGGTCACCGAATTCGTGAGAGTCGTCGACGCTCGCCTACCCCCACGGGTCTTCCACAAGCACTGCCCAGAGTTGCTTTGCCCCGTCGTCTCGACCCCAATGGGCATACCGGTGCACCTGCAGCTGCTCGGCGCCGACCCGGAGGCGCTGGCCGCCAACGCCCGCCAGGCGTTGAACCTAGGGGCCACCAGCCTGGATCTCAATTTCGGCTGCCCCGCCAAGCTGGTCAACCGCCACGATGGCGGCGCCTCCTTGTTGCGGGACCCGGCGCGGGTGCGCGCCGCGGTGGCGGCTGTCCACGGGGCCGTGGGCCACGCCATCCCGGTTACCGCCAAGATCCGCCTCGGTTTTGCCGACCGCCGCCTGGCCCTGAGCTGTGCCCTGGCCGCCGAGGCTGGTGGCGCTCGCCAGCTGGTGGTGCACGGCCGCACTCGTAACGAAGGCTACCGCCCCCCCGCCCACTGGGAGTGGATCGGGCGCATCCGGAGTCGTCTGTCGATTCCGGTGGTTGCCAACGGCGATATCTGGAGCCTCGAGGACTACTGGCGGGCTCGCACCCTGTCGGGCTGTCGCGACGTGATGATCGGTCGCGGCGCCCTGGCAGACCCCTGGCTGGCTCCACGCATCCGCCACTGGCAGCTTACCGGGAAACGCCTCCCGGAAACGCCGTGGGGGGCTCGAGCCGAGATCCTGATTCGCTTCGCCCACCTGCAGCGTAGCACTCTGACCGATCGCGTCGTGGCCTCCCTGCTCAAGCAGTGGCTGAACCACATGCGCGCCCGGGATCCTGAGGCCGCACGAAGATTCGAGCGGCTCAAGCGCATCAACCATCTGAGCGAGCTGCTCACCGGGCTTGCGGCATAAACACTTGCGGCATAAAAAAGAGGCGCTCGTCGCAACAGCGACGGCGCCTCAAACGATCGCGGAATCACCCGCATGCTCAGGTGACTCCGGCTAGCAGAAACAGAACCGAACCAACAGGCACAACGACAGAAACAACACGGGGGAAAAGCAGAAGACCCGCCCTCCTGAGAGAGCGGGTCTGGATCTGGCGCGCCCGGGAGGATTCGAACCTCCGACCCCCTGATTCGTAGTCAGGTACTCTATCCAGCTGAGCTACGGGCGCGTGGTGCGATGATTAGCGTGAACGCCATCACGTAACACTGATCTGAAACTGGCTTGAAGTGGCGCGCCCGGGAGGATTCGAACCTCCGACCCCCTGATTCGTAGTCAGGTACTCTATCCAGCTGAGCTACGGGCGCCCGGTCTTCAATCGTATCGTCCATCACTGCGAGACATGCGTCTTGCCGTCATGGCGGAGAGGGAGGGATTCGAACCCTCGATGAGGCTATAAACCCCATACTCCCTTAGCAGGGGAGCGCCTTCAGCCACTCGGCCACCTCTCCCTATCGACACGGCGCATATCGTACCGATTCTGAAGCGCTTTGTCCAGCGGGGCCTCGCCTCTTTTTTCGTGCGCCGGCGACGTCAATCGTCGTGGCCAGTGGCGGCTTCCTCACCCTTTTCGCGCTGGATCCGCTGATAGATCTCCTCGCGGTGCACGGCGACGTCCTTGGGGGCATTGACACCAATCCGAACCTGATTTCCCTTGACGCCCAACACCGTCACGGTGATGTCGTCTCCGATCATCAGGGTCTCGCCGACTCGGCGGGTCAGGATGAGCATGGCTGATCTCCTTCTCAGGCTTGTTCTGGAACTCGGCAGCAACGGGATGTTCGCCGCAGAAAGTGCACCGAGCCATTATGTGGCACGGCATCGTCCGTGACCAATTTGGCAGCCGATGACACCCGACCTCCCCGTTGAAGGGAAGCCCCGTCACGGACTTCCCTGTCAGCGTAGAAGGTGTCAGCCGCTCAGGGCAGCCTTATTCGCTCTCGATGTCGCTCTTGTCCAGGCCGAAGGCCTTGTGCAGCGCGCGCACGGCCAGCTCCATCTGTTTCTCGTCGATCACCACGGAGATCTTGATCTCGGAGGTGGAGACCATGCGAATGTTGATGTTCTCGTCGGCCAGCACGCGGAACATCTTGGAGGCTACGCCGGCGTGGGAGCGCATGCCTACGCCTACCAGGGAGACCTTGGCGATGTTGTCATCGCCGCGCAGCTCACCGCCACCCAGGTCGGGGATCACCTGATCCTGGATGATGCGCATGGTCTGCTTGTAGTCACCCTTGGCGACGGTGAAGGTGAAGTCGGTGTAGTCACCGGCCGGCGCCACGTTCTGGACGATCATGTCCACTTCGATGTTGGCATCGGCGATCGGGCCGAGGATGCGCGAGGCCACGCCAGGTACGTCGGGCGTATTGAGCAGGGTCAACTTGGCTTCGTTGGCGGTGAAGGCAATACCGGAGATCAGCGGTTCTTCCATGGAGTCCTCGTCTTGGTCGGAGTCAGCAACGATCAGAGTGCCGGGGCCATCCTCGAAGCTGGACAGCACACGCAGCGCAACATTGTACTTGCCGGCGAATTCGACGGCGCGGATCTGCAGGACCTTGGAGCCCAGGCTCGCCAGTTCCAGCATTTCCTCGACGGTGATGGTATCCAGGCGCCTGGCCCGAGAGACCACACGGGGGTCGGTGGTGTAGACGCCGTCGACATCGGTGTAGATCTGGCATTCATCGGCCTTCAAAGCCGCCGCCAGGGCCACGCCGGTGGTGTCGGAGCCGCCGCGGCCGAGGGTGGTGATGTTGCCCTCCTCGTCCACGCCCTGGAAGCCGGCCACCACCACCACCTTGCCATCGTCCAGGTCTTCCTGGATCTCGTCGGTCTCGATGCGCTGGATACGCGCCTTGGTATGGGAGCTGTCGGTGAGAATGCCCACCTGGGAACCCGTGTAGGAGGTGGCCGGCACACCCAGCTTGTGCAGCGCCATGGCCAGCAGCGAGATGGTGACCTGCTCTCCGGTGGAGACCAGCATGTCCATTTCGCGAGGTGTCGGCTCGTCGTTGATCTCGTTGGCCATGCCGATCAGGCGGTTGGTCTCTCCGCTCATGGCCGAGACCACGACCACGATCTGGTGACCGTTGTCGCGAAAGCCCTTGACCTTCTCGGCCACGGCCTTGATGCGCTCCACGGAGCCCACCGAGGTGCCGCCAAATTTCTGTACGTATAGTGCCATATGCCGTTGTTCCCTCGTGAGTCGAGAGCCAGAGGCGCTCGGATGCGTGAAAGATGAACGCATGGTGAAAGGGCCGGGACGCTGTGGTCACCGGCCCCGACGATTGTTACTGGAGGCGTGCCTCGATCCAGGCCGGCACGCTCTCGAGAGCCCCCCGCAGGGCCCCGACGTCGCTGCCGCCGGCCTGTGCCATGTCGGCACGACCGCCGCCCTTGCCGCCTACCTGGGACGCCACATGGTTGACCAACTCGCCGGCCTTGACCCGGCCGGTGAGGTCGTCGGTGACCCCGGCGATGAGGCTGACCTTGCCGGCCTCCTTGTCGGCCACGCCCAGCACGATGATACCCGAGCCCATCTTGTTCTTGAGCTGGTCCAGAACATTGCGCAGCTCCTTGCCGGAGACCCCCTCCAGGCGCGTGGCCAACACCTTGATGCCGTCGACCTCGATGGCCTGACTGAGCATGTCGCTGCCGGCGGCGCTGGCCAGCTTGGCCTTGAGCCTTTCGAGCTCCTTCTCCAGGGTGCGGTTGCGCTCGACCAGCGACTCGACGCGCTCCTCGACCTGCTCCGGCTTGGCCTTGATGCGTTCACCGATGCGGCTCAGGCGGGCCTCCTGCTCGCGGAAGTACGCCATGGCCCCCTCACCGGTGATTGCTTCGATGCGGCGTACACCGCTGGCGATGCCCTGCTCGCTGACGATGTGGAAGCAGCCGATGTCACCGCTGCGCGCCACATGAGTGCCGCCACACAGCTCGATGGAGAAGTCATCGGCCCCGATGGTCAGCACCCGAACATTGTCGGCGTATTTGGCCTCGAACAGGGCCGCCGCGCCCCTGGCCTTGGCCTGGTCGAGGGTCATCTGTTCGATGCGGGTGGCCGCGTTGGCCAGGATCTGCTCGTTGACCAGGCGCTCCACCTCGGCCAGTTGCTCCGGGGTCATCGCCTCGAAGTGGCTGAAGTCGAAACGCAGCCGCTCGGGAGTGACCAGCGAGCCCTTCTGAGCCACGTGGTCGCCCAGTACCAGGCGCAGGGCCTTGTGCATCAGGTGGGTAGCGGAGTGGTTGCGAATGGTGGCGCCCCGCAGCTCGGCGCTGACTTCAGGGCGCACCTCGTCACCCACCGCCAGCGCACCCTCCAGCAATACGCCATGGTGCAGGTGGTGGCCGGACTGCTTCTGGGTGTCCATGACCAGGAAGCGAGCCCCCCCGCTCAGGTGCAGGTAGCCGGTGTCGCCCACCTGGCCGCCTGACTCGGCGTAGAAGGGGGTGCGGTCGAGCACCACGAGACCGCGCTGCTCGGGCGCAAGGCCCGGGAGGACGTTACCCTCCCGGTCGACGATGGCGGTGACCGTGGCGCTGTCTTCCAGGCGGTCGTAGCCGGTGAATGCGGTCTCGCCCTCGAGATCCAGCGCGGCACCGTAGTCGGCCCCGAACTGGCTGGCCGCCCGGGCCCGCTCTCGCTGGGCCTCCAGTGCACGCTCGAAGCCGATTTCATCGAGGGTCACGCCGCGCTCGCGGCAGACGTCGGCGGTGAGGTCGTAGGGGAAGCCGTAGGTGTCATAGAGCTTGAACACCGTCTCGCCGGGCAGCACCTCGCCATCGAGGTCGGCCAGGGCCTCCTCGAGCAGGCCCATGCCGTGCTCCAGGGTACGGGCGAACTGCTCCTCCTCCTTGAGCAGCACGCGCTCGATCTGATGGCGAGCCTCGCGCAGCTCCGGGAAGGCGTCACCCATCTCGGCATCCAGCGCCCCCACCAGCTTGTGGAAGAAGTCGCCCTTGGCCCCCAGCTTGTGGCCGTGGCGAATGGCTCGGCGGATGATCCGGCGCAGCACGTAGCCGCGCCCCTCGTTGGAGGGCAGCACGCCATCGGCGATCAGGAAGGCGCAGGAGCGGATATGGTCGGCGATCACCCGCAGCGAGGGGTTGCGGGTGTCGGCGTGGCCGGTATGGCGCGCCGCCGAGGCCAGCAGGTTCTGGAACAGGTCGATCTCGTAGTTGGAGTGCACGCCCTGCATCACCGCGGCGATGCGCTCCAGGCCCATGCCGGTGTCGATGGAGGGCTTGGGCAGCGGATTCAGGGTGCCCGTGGCGTCGCGATCGAACTGCATGAACACCAGGTTCCAGATCTCGATGTAGCGGTCGCCATCCTCCTCGGGGCTGCCGGGCGGTCCGCCCCACACCTCGGGGCCGTGATCATAGAAGATCTCGGAACTGGGGCCGCAGGGGCCGGTGTCGCCCATCTGCCAGAAATTGTCCTCGTCGAGCCTGGAGAAGCGCTCGGGGTCGATGCCCATCTCCTCCTTCCAGATCGCCTCGGCCTCGTCGTCGCTGACGTGCACCGTCACCCACAGTCTTTCCCTGGGCAGCCCCAGGGTCTCGGTGAGGAAGGTCCAGGCGAAGCGAATGGCGTCGCGCTTGAAGTAGTCGCCGAAGCTGAAGTTGCCGAGCATCTCGAAGAAGGTGTGATGGCGGGCCGTGTAGCCGACGTTGTCCAGGTCGTTGTGCTTGCCGCCGGCGCGCACGCAGCGCTGGGACGAGGTGGCTCGCACGTAGGGGCGCGGATCGCGACCCAGGAAGACGTCCTTGAACGGCACCATGCCGGCGTTGGTGAACAGCAGCGTCGGGTCGTTGCCCGGCACCAGGGAGCTGGAGGGCACGACGGTATGGCCGTGCGTCTCGAAGTAACTCAGAAAGGCCTGTCTGATATCTGCGCTTTTCATGGGGTATCCGTGGCGATGGGCGGGGTGGCCGTCCGCAACGAGGCCGCCCGGGGCTTCCGCAAAGGGACCCATTATAACGCAGCTGTCAAGGGACTGTAGAGGCGCCCCGGATCAATCCTCTGTCGCGGGGTCATCCCAGGCGTGCGCCAGGGCGTGGCGCACCTGGTCGAAGTCGAAACCGCGGCCGGCCAGAAAGCGCTCGCGCCGGGCACGCTCACGGGGGGTATCGCCTGGACCGGAGAAGCGCCGGGCGAGGGTCTCGCAGGCCAGGGTGAACCAGTCGGCTCCACCCTGCTCATCCCCCTGTGCCTCCGCGAAGGCGGTGTGAATCAGTTCGCGCTCGATGCCTCGCTGGGAAAGCTCCTGACGGATCTTCATCGGCCCCTGGCCGCGCATGATCCGCGAGCGCAGGAAGCTCTCGGCGAAGCGGGCGTCGGACTGCAGGCCCTGCTCGGCAAGGGCGTCGAGGCACTCGGCGATGGCGTCCACGCCATGAGCCTTCGCCGAGAGCCTGCTGACCAGCTCGGCGCGGGAATACTCGCGCCGAGCCAGCAGGCGCAGGGCATCCTCTCGGGGCGTGGAGTCGCCTGGCGCCTTACCGTTCATGGGTTAAAGCGGCTCGTCGTTACCGTCGCTCTCGGCGGGCACCGCCTCCTTGACGCCTTCCTTCTTGGGCTCCACTGGAGCGAGCAACTGAGCGCGGATCTGGCTCTCGATCTCTTCCATGATGGCCGGATTGTCCTCGAGGAACTGAGCGGCATTGGCCTTGCCCTGGCCGATCTTGTTGCCCTGGTAGCTGTACCAGGCACCGGCCTTGTCGACGAGCTTGCACTGCACGCCGAGGTCGACCACCTCGCCGGCATGATAGATCCCCTTGCCGTAGAGGATCTGGAACTCGGCCTGGCGGAACGGCGGAGCCACCTTGTTCTTGACCACCTTGACGCGGGTCTCGTTGCCGGTGACCTCGTCACCCTGCTTCACCGAGCCGGTGCGACGAATATCCAGGCGCACGCTGGCATAGAACTTCAGGGCATTGCCGCCGGTGGTGGTCTCGGGACTACCGAACATCACACCGATCTTCATGCGGATCTGGTTGATGAACACCACCATGCAGTTGGCATTCTTGATGTTGCCGGTGATCTTGCGCAGCGCCTGGGACATCAGGCGGGCCTGCAGGCCGACGTGGGAGTCGCCCATTTCGCCCTCGATCTCGGCGCGCGGGGTCAGCGCCGCGACCGAGTCGATGACGATCACGTCGACGCCGCCGGAGCGCACCAGCATGTCGCAGATCTCCAGGGCCTGCTCGCCGTTGTCCGGCTGGGAGACCAGCAGGTCATCCAGGTTGACGCCGAGCTTCTCGGCGTAGCTCGGATCCAGGGCATGCTCGGCGTCGATGAAGGCACAGGTCTTGCCCTGCTTCTGGGCCTGGGCGATTACCGACAGGGACAGCGTGGTCTTGCCCGAGGACTCCGGGCCGAAAATCTCGACCACCCGACCCAGCGGCACGCCGCCGATGCCCAGGGCGATGTCGAGACCCAGCGAGCCGGTGGAGATCGAGGGCATGACCACACGGGGGGCGTCGCCGAGGCGCATCACGGTGCCCTTGCCGAACTGGCGCTCGATCTGGGAAAGCGCGGCGCTCAGCGCCTTGGAGCGGTTGTCATCCTGAGCCATGTCGGATCTCCTGATCGTGGGTGTCGATATACTGTATGACTGCACAGTATTATGGCGAAAAAGGGCGGGCAGGACCAGTGTAAATTCCGCCCGGTCAGGGGCAGGACTCAACGTGCCTCGAGGCAACGGATCAAGCCCACCAGCGCCTCGCGCACGGCCTGGTCGCGCACCGCGAGACGGTCACCCGAGTAGCGATGGCGCTCCGCCTGCTGACCGTCGGCATCTCCCCAGGCAAGCCACACGGTGCCCACCGGCTTCTCGGCACTGCCGCCACCGGGGCCGGCCACGCCGCTGACTGCCACGCCGAGCCCGGCCCCACTGTCACGACAGGCGCCGGCCACCATGGCTTCGACGACTTCGCGACTCACCGCACCCGCGCGCTCGAGCAGCGCCTCGGGCACCCCCAGCAGGCGGTTCTTGGCGGCGTTGGCGTAGGTCACGTAGCCGGTCTCGAACCAGTCGGAGCTGCCGGCCACCGCGGTGATGGCGCTGGCCACCCCGCCGCCGGTGCAGGACTCGGCACAGGTGATGGTCACGTCATGCTCACGACAGAGCCGACCCAGGCGCTCGGCAAGGGTAATGAGGTCGAGGTCGGCCAGGCTGGCGGTGGAAGGGGTCATGGTGCGGCCTCCTGAGTCATCTGCAATCGCTCCTGACGGAGCCGATGCCTGGACGGTAGAATACTGGCTTTTGATCGCAAGTGCAGAGCCCTAACAGGATCCCCGATGTCACAGGCCAGCCCCCAGCATACGCCGATGATGGCCCAGTATCTGAAGATCAAGCGCGAGCACCCCGACGCGCTGCTCTTCTACCGCATGGGCGACTTCTACGAGCTCTTCTTCGATGACGCCCGGCGCGCCGCGACGCTGCTCGACATCACCCTGACCCAGCGCGGCCAGTCCGGCGGCAAGCCGATTCCCATGGCCGGCGTGCCCTACCACAGCGCCGAGGGCTACCTGGCGCGCCTGGTGGCCGCCGGCGAGTCGGTGGCGATCTGCGAGCAGGTCGGGGACCCCGCCACCAGCAAGGGGCCGGTGGATCGACGCGTGGTGCGCATCGTCACTCCCGGCACCCTCTACGACGAGGCCCTGCTCGACGCCCGCCGGGACAACCTGCTGGTGGCCGTTCACGCCGCCGGCGAACGCGTCGGCCTGGCCTGGCTGGAGCTCTCCAGCGGGCGCTTCAGCGTGCTGGAGGTGGAAGGCGAGGGCGAGATGCTCGCCGAGCTGCAGCGCCTCGACCCCGCCGAACTGCTGGTCGCCGAGAGCCTGAGCCTGCCGCCGGCACTGGTCGGCAGGCGGGGCCTGCGCCGCCAGGGCGACTGGCTGTTCGACCTGGAGAGCGCCACCCGGCTCCTGTGCGACCAGTTCCAGGTCCAGGACCTGCGCGGCTTCGGCTGCGCCCACCTCAGCGCCGCCCTCACCGCCGCCGGCGTGCTGATCGAATACGCCCGGGACACCCAGCGCTCCGGGCTGCCCCACGTCACCGCCATCGGCGTGGAGAGCCGCGACGACGCCGTGGTCATCGACGCTGCCAGCCGCCGCAACCTGGAGATCGACGTCAGCCTGGGCGGCACCGTCGACAACACCCTGGCCAGCGTGCTCGACACCACCGCCACTGCCATGGGTTCCCGGCTGCTCAAGCGCTGGCTCAATCGACCGCTGCGCGATCGCGAGCGGGTGCAGGCGCGCCAATCCGCGGTGGCCCTGCTGCTGGAGACCGAAGGCTTCGTGGTGCTTCGCGAGTCGCTCAAGGCAATCGGTGACGTGGAGCGCATCCTGGCCCGGGTCGCCCTCTACAGTGCTCGACCGAGGGACCTGGCCCGGCTGCGTGACGCCTTCAATGCCCTGCCGGAGCTCGAGGCTGCGCTTGGCGGCTATGCCGAAGGCACATCCCTGGACGAGCTCAGGCGCCATATCCGCCCCTATCCCGAACTCGCCGACACCCTGACCCGCGCCCTGATGGAGAACCCGCCGGTGGTGATCCGCGAGGGCGGGGTGATCGCCGAGGGCTTCGACGCCGAACTCGACGAGCACCGCGGGCTGGCCGAGCACGCCGGTGACTACCTGGTGAGGCTGGAGACCCGCGAGCGCGAGCGCACCGGCCTGCCCAACCTCAAGGTGGGCTACAACCGGGTGCACGGCTACTTCATCGAGATTCCCCGCGCTCAGGCCAGGGCCGCCCCGGCGGACTATGTGCGACGCCAGACCCTGAAGAACGCCGAGCGCTTCATCATCCCCGAACTCAAGGAGTTCGAGGACAAGGCCCTGTCGGCGAAGTCCCGCGCCCTGGCCCGGGAGAAGCTGCTCTACGACGGCCTGCTCGACACCCTCAACGCCGAGCTCGACGCCCTGCAGGCCAGCGGGCGGGCGCTGGCCTCGCTGGATGTACTGTGCGCTTTCGCCGAGCGGGCCCAGGCGCTGGATTTCGTGCGGCCCCGGCTGGCGGAGGCACCGGGTATCGCCATCCGCGGCGGTCGCCATCCGGTGGTGGAACAGGTCAGCGACGCCCCCTTCGTGCCCAACGACCTGTTCATGGGCGATGATCGACGCATGCTGGTGATCACCGGGCCCAACATGGGCGGCAAGTCCACCTACATGCGCCAGGCTGCGCTGATCGTGCTGCTTGCCCATACCGGTTCATTCGTGCCGGCCGACGCCGCCGAGATCGGCCCGGTGGACCGCATCTTCACCCGCATCGGCTCCTCCGATGACCTGGCCGGTGGCCGCTCCACCTTCATGGTGGAGATGACCGAGACCGCCAACATCCTGCACAACGCCACCGACCACAGCCTGGTGCTGATGGACGAGATCGGCCGGGGCACCAGCACCTTCGACGGCCTGTCACTGGCCTGGGCCAGCGCCGAGCAATTGACCCGCACTCGCGCCTTCACGCTGTTCGCCACCCACTACTTCGAGATGACCGCCCTGCCCGATCAGGCCGAGGGCGTGGCCAACGTGCACCTGACGGCGGCCGAGCACAAGGACGGCATCGTCTTCATGCACAGAGTGAAGGATGGCCCGGCCAGCCAGAGCTACGGCCTGCAGGTGGCTCAGCTGGCCGGCGTACCCCAGGGAGTGATCGCTCGGGCCCGGGAGAAGCTCGCCCAGCTGGAACAGCAGGAGATCGACCAGGGCAGCAGGAGCATCGAACGCCCTGGTGGCGTTGCCCAGCCACAGCAGAGCGACCTCTTCGCCAGCACGCCCCACCCACTGGTGGAGGAGCTCGGCGGCCTCGCCCTGGACGAGCTGACCCCGCGCCAGGCGCTGGAGCTGCTCTACCGCTGGCGGGAGTCTCTGTGACGGCACCCCCCTTCGCTTGCGACGCCAAGGGGGGCGCGACTAGAATGGTCAGATTCACCGCCGCCTTAGTATAAGAAACTCGGCCTTTATAACCGTTTAATCAACTATCCATAGTGGCCGAGCGACGCCGGCCCGAGGAAGGGAGAGTGGCATGACGTTCGTCGTCACCGAGAACTGCATCAAGTGCAAGTACACCGACTGTGTCGAAGTCTGCCCGGTGGACTGCTTTTACGAGGGTCCCAACTTCCTGGTGATCCACCCCGACGAGTGCATCGACTGCGCCCTTTGCGAGCCGGAGTGCCCCGCCGAGGCGATCTTCGCGGAGGATGAGCTTCCCGAGGGCCAGCAAACCTTCATCGAGATCAACGCGGAACTGGCCGAGGTGTGGCCCAACATCAGCGAGAAGAAGGACCCGCTGCCCGACGCCGAAGAGTGGGATGGCAAGCCCGGCAAGCTGGAGAAGCTGGAGCGCTGAGCACGCCATTGCCCAGACGCAACGACGCCGAATGTCTCTCGACATTCGGCGTCGTCGCTTCTGCTCATACCTGCCAGGAGAACACCTGAGCAAAAAAGGCGGCCCGCAGGCCGCCAGCTCCAAGCCGTTCCTTGAGCGGCTCCTTCCGCTCGACTCCCGTGATGTCTTCCCTGCCCGGAAGCGGCCTCCTGCCGCACCGAACGCATCACTTCAAGCATCCCGTTGCATCCTGCTGGAGGGCCATTGCTGGCCACCCATGTCCCGAATCCAGTGTGGCAGAGCTGCAGTGCAACACAAGGTCGGTCGGTGGCGCATGCCCCGTTGGCGCCATCGCGACGAGCAAGGACAATCGCCCGCCAAACCCATTAAAATCAGTAATATAAAAAAAGACCGACGCCAGAGGCGTCGGTCTTCTCGCTGATAATGAGCCAATGTCGTCGCTCAAATGTCAGCGATTTCCTACACGGGTTCCCGCGAAAGGCAACGCTGTTCGCTTACTGACCCTTGATGGCCGAGAGCCCCGGATAGCTGGCGCGATCGCCGAGCTCACGCTCGATCACCAGCAGGCGGTTGTACTTGGCCACTCGGTCGCTGCGGCACAGCGAACCGGTCTTGATCTGACCCGCACAGGTGGCTACGGCGAGATCGGCGATGGTGGTGTCCTCGGTTTCGCCGGAGCGATGCGAGATCACCGCGGTAAAGCCGGCATCCTGGGCCATGCGAATGGCGTCCAGGGTCTCGGAGAGCGAGCCGATCTGGTTGAACTTGATCAGGATGGAGTTGCCGATCCGCTCGTCGATGCCGCGCTTGAGGATCTTCGTATTGGTGACGAAGAGATCGTCACCCACCAGCTGCACGCGATCGCCCAGCTTGTCGGTCAACGCCTTCCAGCCGTCCCAGTCGGACTCGTCCATGCCGTCTTCGATGGAGACGATGGGATAGTCGTCGCACAGACCGGCCAGGTAGTCGGTGAAGCCCTGGGCGTCATACTGCTTGCCCTCGCCGGCGAGATTGTACTGGCCATCCTTGAAGAACTCGGAGGAGGCGCAGTCCAGGGCCAGGGTCACGTCGCGGCCAAGCTGGTAGCCCGCATCCGACACCGCCTGCTTGATCACGGCGAGCGCTTCGGCGTTGGAGGCCAGGTTGGGGGCAAAGCCGCCCTCGTCGCCCACTGACGTGGAGAGCCCCCGCGCGCTGAGCACCTTCTTCAGCGCATGGAAGATCTCGGCGCCCATGCGCAGACCCTCGCGAAAGTTGGGGGCGCCTACCGGCTGGACCATGAACTCCTGGATATCGACGTTGTTGTCGGCATGCTCGCCGCCGTTGAGGATGTTCATCATCGGCACCGGCATGCTGTACTGGCCCGGCTGACCGAAGAGCTCGGCGATATGGGCATAGAGCGGCATGCCCTTGGCGTTGGCAGCTGCCTTGGCGGCGGCCAGGGAGACGGCCAGGATCGCGTTGGCGCCCAGATTGCCCTTGTTGTCGGTACCATCCAGCGCCAGCATGGCATCGTCCAGACCACGCTGGTCGCGGGCGTCCATGCCGATCAGGCACTCCCGTATAGCGCCGTTGACCGACTCGACCGCCTTCAGCACGCCCTTGCCGAGATAGCGGCTGCTGTCGCCGTCGCGCAGCTCGAGGGCCTCGCGGGAGCCGGTAGAGGCGCCACTGGGGGCACAGGCCTCGCCCACGGCGCCACTCTCCAGACGCACCTCGGCCTGGACGGTCGGGTTGCCGCGGGAATCGAGCACCTCGAGGGCACGAATGTCGACGATCTTGGTCATGCGAGTCTTCCTCAGTTGTGTCAGCGATGGAATGTTATTGGATGTCGAGGGGCGCGAAGCCCTTCACCACGTCGTCGATGGCCTTGAGCTGGGCCAGGAAGGGCTGGAGCCTGTCGAGCGGAAGCGCACAGGGGCCGTCGCACAGCGCCGCATCCGGGTTCGGATGGGCCTCCAGAAAGAGGCCGGCCAACCCCACGGCTACGCCGGCCCGAGCCAGCTCGGCCACCTGCTGGCGGCGGCCATCCGCGCTGTCGGTGCGCCCGCCGGGGCGCTGCAGCGAATGGGTGACGTCGAAGAACACCGGGCGGCCGGTCTGCTTCATCTCGCCGAAGCCGAGCATGTCCACCACCAGGTTGTTGTAGCCGAAGCTGGAGCCGCGCTCGCAGAGGATCACCCGATCATTGCCGGCCTCCTCGCACTTGCGAATGATGTGGCGCATCTCGTGGGGAGCGAGAAACTGGGGCTTCTTGATGTTGATCACCGCCCCCGTCCGAGCCATGGACACGACGAGATCGGTCTGGCGAGCCAGGAAGGCCGGCAGCTGGATCACATCGGCCACCTCCGCCACCGGGGCGGCCTGCCAGGGCTCGTGAACATCGGTGATGATCGGCACCTTGAAGCGCGACTTCACCTCGGCGAGGATCTCGAGTCCCTTCTCCAGGCCCGGGCCACGGTAGGAGTGAATGGAGCTGCGGTTGGCCTTGTCGAAGCTCGCCTTGAAGACGTAGGGCATGCCAAGTCGCCCGGTCGCCTCGACGTAGGCCTCGGCGACCTCGATAGCCAACTCGCGGGACTCCAGCACGTTGATGCCGCCGAACAGCATCAGCGGCAATGAATTGCCGGCCTGAAGGCCGGCAATGGAAACATGGCGTTCGGGTGCGCTCATCCGACTCACTCCTGGTGGGAGGCCTGGGCACGGGTGCGCGCCGCCTTCTGCTCCAGCGCCGCATTGACGAAGCCGGTGAACAGCGGATGGCCGTCGCGGGGGGTGGAGGTAAACTCCGGGTGGAACTGGCAGGCCACGAACCAGGGATGGTCTGGCAGCTCGACCATCTCCACCAGGGAGTTGTCGACGCTCTTGCCGGAGACCACCAGGCCCGCCTGCTCGAGTTCCTCGACGAACTGATTGTTGACTTCGTAGCGGTGCCGATGACGCTCGACGATCTCGTCGCTGCCGTAGGCCTGGCGTGCCTTGCTGCCGGCCTTCAGGCGGCACACCTGGCCACCCAGGCGCATGGTGCCGCCCATATCGGAGGCCGCATCGCGCAGCTCGATCTTGCCCTCTGGAGTGATCCACTCGGTGATCAGGCCCACCACCGGATGCTGGGTGTCGTGGGTAAACTCGGTGGAATCGGCATCTTCCCAGCCGGGCAGGCTGCGGGCAAACTCGATCACCGCCACCTGCATGCCGAGGCAGATACCGAGATAGGGAACCTTGTTCTCCCGGGCAAATCTCGCCGTAGCGATCTTGCCCTCAACGCCGCGCTCGCCGAAGCCGCCGGGCACCAGGATGGCATCCTTGCCGGCCAGGCGCTCGGTGCCGTGGCGCTCGATGTCCTCGGAGTCGATGTAGTCGACGTTGACCTTGACCCGAGTCTGGATGCCGGCGTGAATCAAGGCCTCGTTGAGGGACTTGTAGGCGTCTAGCAGCTCCATGTACTTGCCGACCATGGCGATGTTGATCGACTTGAGCGGATTGAGCTTGGCGTCGAGCACCTTGATCCACTCGTTGAGATCCGCCTCATCGGCGGTCAGGCGCAGCTTGTCGCAGACGATCTCGTCCAGGCCGTACTCGTGGAGCATCAGCGGGATGCGATAGATGGTGTCGGCATCCTGTAGCGGAATGACCGCGCGCTCTTCCACGTTGGTGAACAGCGCGATCTTGCGGCGCTCGGTCTCCTCGAGCTCCACCTCGCTGCGGCAGATCAGGATATCCGGCTGGATACCGATGGAGCGCAGTTCCTTGACGCTGTGCTGGGTCGGCTTGGTCTTGGTTTCCCCCGCCGTCTTTATGTAGGGCACCAACGTGAGGTGCATGAAGAGCGCACGGCTGGCCCCCAGTTCACTCCTGATCTGGCGGATCGACTCCAGGAAAGGCAGCGACTCGATGTCGCCCACGGTGCCGCCGATCTCCACCAGCGCCACGTCGAAGCCCTCGCCACCCTCATAGACCCGGCGCTTGATCTCGTCGGTGATGTGGGGGATCACCTGCACGGTGCCGCCCAGGTAGTCGCCGCGACGCTCCTTGCGCAGCACGTTCTCGTACACGCGACCCGTGGTGAAATTGTTGCGCTGGGTCATCTTGGTGCGGATGAAGCGCTCGTAGTGACCCAGGTCGAGGTCCGTCTCGGCACCATCCTCGGTGACGAACACTTCGCCGTGCTGGAAGGGGCTCATGGTGCCCGGATCCACGTTGATGTACGGGTCAAGCTTGAGCATGGTGACCTTGAGGCCGCGCGCCTCGAGAATCGCCGCCAGCGAGGCTGACGCGATGCCCTTGCCAAGAGAGGACACAACGCCGCCGGTCACGAAGATATATCGTGTCATGGAGAACCTGTCGAAACGTGATCATGAGGCTCGGCAGAAAGCCGCGCCGGGATGGGACGACAGACTAGCAGAATGCGACCAATGGCTCAATTTCGGC
>Ga0207421_10001922_pt1 | contig 26286 bp, 22 predicted proteins | sample SodLakKL_010_SED_4_FD_187542 | JGI IMG/M metagenome (GOLD analysis project Ga0207421, IMG submission 187542) | Alkaline sediment microbial communities from Lake Tanatar, Kulunda Steppe, Russia - 8KL_010_SED (SPAdes) (version 2) | ecosystem: Environmental > Aquatic > Non-marine Saline and... | reverse complement strand
GGACATGTTCGAGGAGCTTGGCCTCGATATCCCGACTACTTGGTCGGAGTTCATTGAGGTGGCGGAAACAATCGAAGACGCAGGGGAACAACCGTTCTTCCACACGTTTGCCGACGAGTGGACCGTAATGGTGCCGTGGAATTCGCTCGCCGCCAACTACGAACCCGCGGACTTTCCCCAACTCAGACGAGAAGGCGAAGCCACTTTCTCCGAGTACTACGAAGAGCCTGCCGAAAAGATGCTGACGCTTTTGGAGTACGGCGGCGATGATCCGTTCGGATACTCATATTCCGATGGCAACCATGCCCTCGCTCGCGGGGATACCGCCATGCTGATCCAGGGAGTCTGGGCCATCAGCGACGTGGAGGCCGCTGACCCGGATCACGATATTGGGGTCTTTGCCATGCCCGTTCGTGAGAACCCGGAGGAGAACCTGCTCGTTTCCGGCGTCGACTCGATCATCTCCATACCGGAAGGTCTTGACGAGGAAACGGAAGAGGCCGCGGTACAAGTCGTGGAGTATCTCACCAGGCAGGACGTTGCTCACCAGTACATCCACGGGGAAGGTATGTTCCCCACGGTCAAGGGTATAGACCAAGAGGATCCGATGATGGAGGAGCTTCAGCCGTACTTCGCCGAAGGAAGGCTGACGCACTTCCCGGACCACTACTATCCGCCCGACATGGGTTTCGCCGGTATGGTGGTCGAGTTTCTCCAGCACGGTGACGTCGACCAGTTCCTCCAGGACATCGACGATACGTACGATCTCGTACGGGAGCGCTAGCAGAAGGATCTATAACGCGTTCGAAGGCTCCCTGCAGGTTCGAGCCCCTGAGGCCGCGTAGTGCCGAAGGGGGCTCGGCCGGCATACGCTTGCCGAGACCCTTGATGTACCAAAGGAGGAACCAATGATTCTTCGCAGTCGCGCGCCATACCTCGTGATGGTGTTGCCGATGCTGGTCCTGTTCTTTGTCTTCCACACCTACCCGTTGCTCCAAGGTCTCTACTACAGCTTCACTGACTTCGCAGGGTGGGGAGATTATGAGTGGGTTGGACTCCGCAATTACCGGAACGTTTTTCGTGATCCGCGGATTTTTGACGCCTACCAGTTCACTTTCCTCTTCGCGATCACGTCGATGATTTTGGTAAACGCGGTGGGGTTGGGGGCAGCCGTTGGTCTCAACAGCAACAGAGTGCCGGCTCGACCTGTTTTCAAGACCATCTACTTCATCCCGTACGTTCTCAGCCTCTTGGTCATCGGATACATCTTCAGTTACTTCTTCGCACACATATTGCCTCGGCTGGGGGTGATGCTCGGAATTCCCAACCTTTCCCATAACATTTTGGGACGTCCGGATACTGCCTGGATAGGGGTTGTGGTCGTAAGTGTGTGGCAGATGTCGGCGTTTGCCATGATTATATACCTCGCTGGGCTTCAGTCCATCCCAAAGGAGCTCTACGAAACATGCGAGATCGACGGCGGAACGGAAGCGCAGAAGTTCTTGCACGTAACATTCCCGTTGATTGCGCCCTACTTCACCATAAATATGGTTGTTGCCTTGAAAAACTCCCTCATGGTGTTTGACCAGATCATGTCGCTTACCGGAGGCGGGCCCGGAAGATCGACTGAGTCCGTGTCGATTCTGATCTATCGAGGGGGATTCCAGGCCGGGAACTTTGCCTATCAATCGGCGAACGCTTTCATCCTGTTCATCGTGATTGCGGTGGTTTCGGTGGTTCAGATGAAGAGGCTTCAGAAGAGAGAGGTCCAGCTATGAAGGCGCTCCGGAGATACGACTGGTTACGTACCGTTCTCTTGCTCGTTGGAGCCGTCGTCTTCGTGTTCCCGCTATACATGACCGTTATGATTGCACTGAAGACTCCGGCGGACATGACGACACTGTCCGGGATTCTCAGTATCCCGAGCGATCCTCAATGGGGCAATTTTGTTGAAGCTGCCCGTGTAGCCGACCTGTTAACCGCTTTCCGAGTGAGCGTCACGGTTACCTCGTCTTCGGTGGTGTTGACCGTGCTGACCAGCAGCATGGTCGGGTATGCGATTGGACGGAACCCGAAGAGTCGGCTCTATCGCATTCTGTTCTTGTATTTTGTGAGTGCAATGTTCGTACCGTTCGCGGTGATCATGCTGCCGATAGCGCGGCAGATGGCCTTCTTGGACTTGGATACGGTTCCCGGGCTCATCATCCTGTATACCGCCTATGGAGTTCCATTGAGTGTCTTTCTGTACGTCGGGGGGTTGAAGTCGGTGCCTGTGGATTTCGACGAGGCTGCGTGGATAGACGGGGCATCGGTATTCTATAGCTTTCGGAAGTTGATCTTTCCGCTGCTCAAGCCGGTACATGCAACAGTAGTAATCCATACTGCCGTATGGACTTGGAACGATTTCCTGCTGCCACTCATAATCCTGGGGGCACGTCGAATCAACACGCTGGCGTTGGCACAGCACTCATTCGAGGGACAGTTCACGACCGACTACAATCTGGGGTTCGCTTCATATCTCATTGCACTATTGCCGATGATTGTCATCTTTCTTGCGGCACAGAAGCTGGTTGTTTCAGGACTTACCGGGGGTGGGTTGAAGTAACCCGGAACGGTTGCACGGGCTTGCGAGCATACAAGCATCAAGAGGAACGCGTTGTGAGTCATTCATTGTCAGAGAAGTGGTGGCAGGAAGCCACGATCTATCACATCTATCCGCGAAGTTTTCGCGATTCAAACGGCGATGGTATAGGGGATCTTGGCGGGATCATCGAGAAGCTGCCGTATCTGGTCAATCTGGGAATCGATGCGATCTGGATGGGACCGGTTTTTCGCTCTCCCCAAGCCGACAATGGCTACGATGTCAGTGACTACCGGGATATCGACCCCACCTTCGGCACGATCGGCGACATGGATAAACTTATCGAGGTCGCAGGCGGATACGGTGTCCGCGTTCTCTTGGACTTGGTACTGAATCACACGAGCCACATGCATCCCTGGTTTCTCGAGTCGGCCCGGTCAAACGAAAACAACTACGCCGACTACTACATCTGGCGCGATTCGGCGACTGACGGTGGGCCTCCGAATGACTGGCAGGCCAGCTTTGGGGGGGACGCGTGGAGCTTCTGCTCGGCGAGGGGCCAGTACTACCTTCACCTGTTCTCGCCCGAGCAACCGGACCTGAACTGGGCGAATCCACAGGTCCGGGCGGAGTTGGCGGATGTGGCGAATTTCTGGATCGATCGTGGCGCTGCGGGATTCCGACTGGACGTGATCAACCACATATCCAAGGCCGACGGGCTGCCCGATCTTCAGGGAAAAACGCCGAGCGGAGTCTATATAGACGGCCCCGATACCCTTCGCTACCTTCAGGAGTTCCGAAGCTCGCTGAAGGGGAACGGGGATATCGTGCTTGTCGGTGAAACCCCTGGTGTCACGATAGATGCCGCCAGAGCGTATACGGACCCCTGCAATTCGGCGCTGGACATGGTGCTTGTGTTCGACCATGTCTCGATCGATCACGGTCCCGGTGGAAAGTGGGATCCGAAAGAATGGGAAGTTCCGACGCTCGTCCATGTGACGGAGCGCTTGCAGGATGCGTTTCGCCGGCCGCGCCGGCCTACGCTCTACATATCGAACCACGATCAGCCGCGAGCCGTATCGCGATACGGAGACGATTCACATTACCGCTACGCAAGCGCCACGGCCATTGCGGCCTACTTCTATCTGCAGCGCGGGACGCCGATCGTCTATCAGGGTGACGAGATCGGGATGGCCAACTACCCAATTGAATCCCCTCAAGATCTCGCCGACGTGGAAAGCCGCAACGCGTTCCAAGAGCTGGTTGACGAGTTTGGACTGTCTGCGGCAGAAGCACTTGCCAGGGTAAGGCCTGTCGCCCGCGACCACGGCCGCACGCCGATGCAATGGAATGCGGAGCCGGGAGCCGGGTTCAGCTGCTCTGAATCGGTGCAACCGTGGTTTCCGGTAAATCCTGACCATATCGAGTGGAACGTGGCTTCCCAGTTGGAGAACGATGAGACCGTTCTCGGTTTCTACAAACGGCTGATCCGTTTGCAGCGCGCAAGTCTCTTCTCCCAGGGAGACTTCCAGACTCTCGCCTATAGCGAGGAGGCTGCTGCCTACGTGCGGCGTTGGGAACAGCAGTGCGCGGTAGTGTTGGTCAGCTTTGTTGGACGCTGTTGTGAGCTGACCTTGGAGCGGGGCGCGGATCCGGAGACGGGAGGCACCAGTGCCGGGGAGCCCCAGGGCGGCGGAGCACTGCTTACCGTGCGGTGCAGCAACTATCGACGGCCGGCCGTCAGCGCAATCGCTCTGCCAACAGCCCGTGGGCGGGCCCCGGCGAGCGTGGCCATGCGGCCATACGAATGCTTGGTGGCACTCAACTCGGTGGCACAGGAGCAAATCGGCACCAAACTCGGGTCTCCAAGGTGGGAAGTGTCGTAGTCGGAAATGCTCCCACCCCGCTACCTGTGGCCTGGAGAACTCTCGAGGGCCACGTGGGCCCACGGGCTGATTGTGCATAGCCCTGAAGCATGGCCCATTGAGCCATGTGCTCCTCACGGTCGAGCAGCGTCTTCGGTTATGCGCGGGCTCGTTCGCTTCGTGAAGCTCGAGCTTCTCCGCCGTCCGCAGGTGCAGCAGGCGTATCGAGCTTCAGGTACTCCCCGACTTTGTCGATCTTCTGTTCTACCAGCAGATACAGTGCCGGGGGATAGCCACGTTCTTGTAGGCGCTGCCGAAAGTGCTTCTTGATGTCCTGCGTTAGCTCATCGACCGACTCGTCGTCATCGAGCGAGATGTCGGTACACCCGTTTAGGAGGAACTCGAGGCCCATGAGCTCACTCCGTAGCAGCGCCGAGTTCTCCAAGCGGACATACTCGGTGATCTCGGCATTCTCCAGGCGGTGATCCAAACGCTTGATCCAGAGCCGAAGCTCTTCCTCCAGGCCCTCGATTTCGATTGCCAGGAGCCTACGGAACTTCTCGCAACGAGTCATACTGCAACCCTCCGATGGTCCGTCGGCTGCCGGGCTCAGGCACGGCTGGGTCCGGCCGGGAGTGTTCCGACATAGACACCCCTCATTTCCTGCATAACCCCGTTTCAGCAATCTGTCAATTGATGAGATCGTCGACAGTAAGCGCTGAGTTGTCGGGAAAAGGGGATTGTTGCGGGAAGAACCCAGACGGGCCACAATACCCCTGGCTTCGAAAGCTTGCTCGGAGGCAAATCGAAATGGGGAAGATACGACCCGGGCTTTGGACGGAGAAAGCGCCGGGAGTCCGATCAGGAATCCGATGAGGAGGTCGCCATGCTCGGGAGACCAAAAAGGAGACTGGGGGCAGTAAGGCTGGGGGCACCAAGGAGGAGATTCGGATGGCCAACGAGCCTTGCCGGATTCATCCTGATACTTACCATTGGGTTTGCGTTCGCTCTCCAGCTCGCCGGTTCGGATCAAGAAACGGACCGGGGCCCGGATACAAACGGGCGGGTGGAGCTTCCCGCTGCTCGAACGCACGAGACGGAGCTTGGTGAGCTGATCTACCGGCGCCGCTCCGTACGCGACTATACGGAGGAGAGTATCGGTATCGAGGAGGCTTCCGACCTTTTGTGGGCTGCTGTGGGGCTGACGGTGGACGGCGTCACAGGCCCGACACGCGCTGCACCTTCGGCTGGAGCCACCGACCCGCTTGTGGTATATCTGAGCGTACGGCGAGTCGAAGGACTCGAACCAGGGGTGTATCGATACCTCCCCGAGGATCACGAGTTGGCGCCTACGGTTGCCGAGGATCGGTCGGCGCAGTTGGCGAGTGCGGCTCTCGGACAGGGTGCGGTTCGTGATGCGCCGGTGTCGCTTCTCGTAACCGCCGACTACGGCCGCACTACCGGCCGGTACGGTGACCGGGGTGAACGGTACGTGCATATCGAGGCCGGACATGCTGCGCAGAACGCGAACCTTATGGCGGAGAACCTCGGCTTTGCGGGCGTGATGATCGGAGCATTCGACGACGGGGAGATGCAGGCGGCAGCCGGCGGGATTGACGAGGACCCGCTTCTCATTGTACCGATCGGCCGGGCCAAGTGAGCGGCGGACGCGATATCAGTTTACAAACACCATGATGCCTGCCGCGAACAACACCACCAGGATCACGACGCGCAGCGCTTGACGGGGTACCAGGCTTACATAACGAGCCCCGATGGTAGCGCCTACTATGACTCCGGGGACCAGGCCTGCCAACGCCAACCAGTCGATATTGCCTTGTCCGAGATGGGCGACGGAAGCCAGCAGCAGTGAAAGCGCGGCTACCGCGCTGGTGGTCCCGACGGCCTGAGGGCTCGGCAGTTTCAGAATCATAAGGAACGCGATGACGATAATCGATCCGGAGATACTCGTAGCCCCCATCAGAGGCCCGAATACGCACCCGAGGACAAATGCGGCATAGATCTTCCATCGCGGGACGGCAAGGGCGCGCGGGGCAGGGCGAACGATGACGTAACGGTAGAAGAGGAGGACTACGGAGAGGACTATGACACCACCGATGATGCTCGTGAGCGGAACTACTTCATTGATTTCGGCTGCATACCGCGCCGTCAGATAGGCAGTGGGCACTGCCGGAATGGAGAAGAGGAGGGCTACCGGAAGAATCACGTGGCCTTGTCGATAGTGTTGGAACGTTCCGGAAGCCATCAGTACGAGACCTCCGGCGGCCATGGTCCCGACTGCCAGTACCGGTGGCATGTCGAAGAGGACGATGAGCCCCGAGGTTCCGAGGAGCGCCGTACCGATGGCGGTAAAACCGACGACGACGCCGACCACGAGTCCGAGCAGCCCCGCGCCAAGGACAAAAGGTACGTATTCTAGAAACATAGTTGGAGCATCGAGAATAACAGAACCGCGTTGTCTCGGGAAGCGCGTTGTGGGGCCTCCGTCAGCCCCGGCGAAGCATCCCCTTGTTTACTCTAACGAGAACAGCGTGACACAGCCTGACACGGCTCCATTCCTCGTTGCTATTTCGGAACTGGGCGCTACTGCGTGCTTGTACGGCGATGCGGCTCCGGTACTGCAAGCAGCATGATAAGCGCGGCTGTCAGGCCGGCCGCCCCGAGGACAATAGGTGCCGACGCAAGGCCGGCCGCCTCCGCTATCGCTCCTACTGCGAACGGACCCGACACTGCTCCGATTTCCGACAGCGTACGCCAGATGCCGATGAACTCTCCTGAGCGATTAGTTGGCGCGAAATCGGTGCTGAGCGTCATGTTGATCCCGGCTCCCAGGCCGTTTCCCAGGCCGGATAGGACGGCAACGGCTGCAAACAGCCCGAATCCATCGACCCATCTTAGTGCCAGGATCGACAGCCCCAGCAACGCCATGCAGGGGACGGCGGTTGCCTTGCGGCCGAAGCGGTCCATCGCCATGCCGGCGGGATAGAAGAGGGCAAGCTCCACGGTATTCGCGATCCCGAGTATGACACCGATCATTGCCACGTCGATGTCGATTGCCTGTCCCCAGAGCGGGAAAATCGACTTCCGTCCGATGCGTACTAAGGTCAGCACCACAATCGCTAGGCAAGCGGTTGCCAAGATTCTCCGGTTTGTTCGGATGAGATCGAGCGTCCGGATAAGCGTGCTTCGGATCGTTTCAGTGAGCTTCCAGTTTCCAGCTCGCCATCCGATTCTGCCTGTGTCCGGTCCTTCGGGCTCTCGGCTGTTTCGGGGCTGAGGAGGCAGCCACATGCATGTGAAAAGAAGCGCTGCCGCAAGGGATGCTCCGGCCGTCCAGAAGGCGGCGGAAAGCCCAAGAGCCCGTGCGGCAAAGCCGCCCACAACAGGTCCCACCGAGCCGCCAAGACGGAAGTCACCGCCTAGAAGAGCGATAGCCCGTCCGCGGTGCGACTGCGGCACCTTCTCTCGGAAGATCGAGAGGCGCGCGATATGGACCACGGCGTGGCTTGCGCCGACGACCATCATTGTGCCTCCCAGTATGAGGGGAGATGGCGCGATCGCCGCGCCTCCCATCGCTGCAAGCTCTACGATGATACCGCCGACAATGCAGCGACGCCGCCCAAGCCGTTCGACCAGGAATCCGGCCGGGATCCCCGCCACCATGGAACCAAGAGGAACCATTCCGATCATGGCCCCGGAAACTCCCATCCCGGCTCCAAGCTCCTGCGCATACAAGGGCAACACAGGAACGATCATCCCCGTCGCGATGGCCAAGAACCCGGCCGGCAGGTAGAAGGGAAGAGCGAGGTGGCGAATTCGGAACGCATAAGCTTCGCGCATGGATCCCCGCACGCTACGGCCGGCGCTTGTGCGTGTCAACTGTGTATTAGGGCGAGACAGCGTTACCGCTTCTCATGGATTGGTGGACCCCGCTGTGCTATGATCACCCCTCCCGGAGTCGTGTGGACAGCATGACTGGGAAGGAGAGGTCCGACGCGGACCGGTAACGATGAACCGTCCGTCCGTCCGGCCGGCCGGCCGGACGGACGGCAGGCATGGTTGATACAGCGTAGAGCTTGCCACAACTGCGGGCCCGCAGGGGAGGACGTCCATATGGGGCAAAATCGGGGAAAGCGGAGCTATGTCGATCGCGGAGAGACTATGGAGGTGGACGGAATCCATATCGAGGTCGTGCGTAAGCGTGTGAAGAACGTCAACTTCAGAGTTTACCCGCCCGACGGGGAAGTGCGGGTCTCGGCTCCGTACGGTCTCGACACCGCAGACCTGTGGCACGCGGTCAAGGGCCGGATGGACTGGATCCGCTCCAAGCAACGGCGATTTCTCCGGAGTCCGCGCCCCCAGCCGCTCCGCATGCTCGACGGGGAGGAGATTCCCGTCGCGGGTGCGAGGCATCGACTTGCCGTAAGGGAAACAAGTGGTCGGGCATCGATCCATCTCTCGGCTGAAGGCGAGCTCGTGCTTTGCGTGCCGGCCGAATACGATACGGAGCGCCGGAAGGCAATACTCCGCGAGTGGTATCGGGGTTATCTGAAGGGACAGCTTCCCGCTCTGATCCGCAAATGGGAGCCGCGCTTGGGGGTTCGAGCTGCGGACTGGGGCGTCAAGCGGATGAAGACGCGCTGGGGAAGCTGCAATGTTGCGGCTCGGCGGGTATGGGTAAACCTGGAACTGGCGAGGCAGAGGGCGGATTGCCTGGAATACGTGGTCGTCCATGAGTTGGCGCACCTCAAGGAGCGGCGCCATAACGCTCGGTTCCGCAGATTGTTGGACCACGCCTTGCCGCACTGGCGGGCCCTGGAAGCCGAGCTCGACCGCGTGTCACTCCCGGTCTTGTGACCGCCGTCGGCATGTGAGCACCGCGGACATGCGAGCACTCTGATAAGTCCGTTCCGACGGTTCGTTCGGCTGAGACGGCCGGGGGCCTGGAGCGGGGCCACCGGACAGGCGCTCCGGAGCAGATGCTCCGGGAGGAAAGCCCGAGGCGCCGGGCGGTTTACTCTGCGCGGGGAGCTTGGTCCTGCTTGAGGAAATCTATCAGCCGAACTCCTTCGCCTGCCGAGATCGATCGACTGAGACGAGCGGGGCGTACCGATTCCCACGTCTGTGGCTCCATTCCGGGACGAAGCTCGCGCTCGGTCCGCAAAGCGGCGACGTCTTGATCGGTGACTCGGTGGCCGGCTGGGAGATTCCGGACTGCATGGATTGACCGGCGCGTGCGGTGGTAGATGCCGGCTTCCGATGGCGCCGGCCGTTTTACCCCGTCTCCCAGGGCAGAAGCTACTCGACGCGCTCCAAAGCGCTCTCGTATGTGCTCCAATTGCTCTGTAGCTTCCGTTTGCCTGAGATCGCGTACCGTTGCCACAAGAGTGCGCATCTGTGCCGGAGGGAGAGCGATCGGATCGTCGAGCCCCTCACCTTCCCGTGACACAGTTACGTGTTTCTCAAGCGAGACCGCTCCGACGGCGACTCCGAGGGCGGGAATAAGCTCCGGGTCGAGCGTGTGGTCGCTGATCCCGACCGGGCGGCCGAAGACCGAGGAGAGATTCTGAACCACGGAGAGATTGTACTCTTCCTCGGGCGCCGGGTAGGCGGTTACGCAGTGGAGGAGGATAACTCCCTCTCGGCTCAGTACATCGAGCGCCAACTCGATGTCCGAGAGAGTGGAGACTCCCGTGCTTGCCAGTACCGGGAGGCCCGTCCCGGAAACGTACCGCAACAGATCGAGGTGGTTCAGCTCGGGCGAAGCTATCTTGTAGCGGGTGACCCCGAGCTCGCGTAGCCGATCTGCACTCGTCACGCCGAACGGCGTACACAGGAAGCGAAGGCCCCTGACCTCGGTCTCCTCTTTGAGAGAGGCGTAGAAGTCCGGAGGCCGCTCCAGCGCCCGGAAGCGTTCGTAGATGGAGATTCGCCTGCCGTGGAGCACGATCGTCCCGACTCTGGGATGAACGATCTCCTCGGCTATTATGTACTGGAACTTGGCGCAATCGAACCCCGCCCGCGCTACCTCATCGAGGAGGTCACGAGCGGCGTCGAGCGAGCCCGCGTGGGCTGTTCCGATTTCGGCAATCAGCTCCATCTTCCCATCCCGTAGCATCCGGTATTTCGGGCATGGCCTGCAGCCGGCACGGGTTCTACCGAAGTTTCACCAAGGCACGTGGGCCCTATGTCCCGGTCGGGATCGATCCGCTCTCAGCCGCGCGGGGCGATCCGCGCGAATCCCGTGTATGGCTGCAGCGTCGAGGGTATGGCTACTCCCCCCTCTTCATCCTGATGGTTTTCCAGAAGGGCAATAATGGCGCGGCTCACGGCGATTGCGGTTCCGTTCAGCATGTGCAGATAGCGCGGCTTGCCTTCTCCTTTGCTGCGGACGTTCAGCCGGCGGGCTTGGTAGTCCGTGCAGTTGGACGTGCTGGTCACCTCTCCCCAGTCGCCCGCGTCGCCCCGCCCGGGCATCCATGCTTCGATATCGTACTTCCGGTACGCTGGGCCGCCGAGGTCGCCGGTGCAGGTGTCTACCACGCGATATGGAACCTCCAGTCCCCGCATGATGCGCTCCTCGAGCTCCAAGAGCTCTTCGAGCTGTTGGTCGCTGTCCTCCGGTCGCGTGTAGACAAACATCTCGACCTTGGAGAACTGATGGACGCGATAGAGCCCCTTGGAAAACTGACCTGCCGCCCCGGCTTCGCGCCGAAAACAGTGAGACATGCCCGCCAGCTTGATGGGAAGCTCGTGTTCCGGAATAACGCGGCCCAGATAGTAGCCTCCGAGCGTAATTTCCGCCGTCCCGATCAAGCACCCTTCGCCCCCCTCCAGCGTGTAGATGTTGCTCTCGGGACCACGGGGTTGAAAGCCGACGCCGGCGACCACCTCCTCGCGAGCGATGTCCGGCGTCACCGTAGGGGTGAAGCCCGCCTCAGTCACGATGTCCAGCGCATATCGCATCAACGCGAGCTCGAGGAACGCCGCTTCGTTTCTCAAGTAGTAGAATTTGGCTCCGGAGACCGTGGCGCCCGCTTCGAAATCGAGAAGATCCAACTCCGTTCCAAGGGCCAGGTGGTCCTTTGCGGTAAACGAAAACTCGGTCGGCGAGCCGACGCGCCGTAGCTCACGGTTGGCCGTATCGTCAGCTCCGACCGGGGCATCGGGATGCGTCATGTTGGGGATCTTCCCCGCCTCCTCATAGAGGCGACGTTCGAGCTCGCGAAGCTCCTCCTCCTTCTCCGGGATCCGGCTCTTGAGTTGCTTCCCCTCTTCGATCAGCGCCTCTCGCTCGGACGCTGACGGGACGGCTTTCATCTGTCGGGCAGTTTCATTACGCCGTGCGCGCAGCTCCTCCAACTGCTTGAGCAATGCGTTTCGCCGATCGTAGAGGTCGATGACGGTATTAACGTCCACCTCTACCAGGCGGTTCTTCGTGTTCTCGCGAACTTGGTCCGCATGTTCCCGAATGAACTTGAGATCGAGCATGGTGGCGACTATACCAAGGGCAGAACCGGCCGGCAAGCTCGAGAGAGCACGAGGTCACCGCCGCAAAGGAAGGCCGGCCGGAACGCGAGCCGAGCATGCCCGCCGTGCGTAGGGTTCTATCGGCACCGACCGCCCGGGGAACTGGGGAGCTTAAAGGGGGGCCTTCAGAGGTGAGCGGAAAGCGTGAGGCAGGTCCGGTGGACGCCCACGCTTTCCGCGAATGTACCCGTTGCGGGCACAGAATCGAGCCGAGGAGCAGGTTTGGCGCCTACTCCTCCACAATGATACATTCGGCGGGGCACTCGTCCGCCGCGTCCTGTACTGCACCTTCGAGATTCTGAGGGACGTCTTCCGTCTTGACTCTTGCGACGTCACCGTCCATTTCAAAGACGTCCGGAACAAGATCCGGACAGACTTCGCATCCGGTGCACGCATCTTGATCTATTCTGACCTTCATAGACAAACCTCCTCACATTAGTTGTCACGATCCGCCGCTGAGTGTACCCGGGGCCACCCCGAATGTCAAAACGGCGATTGATCTCGGCCGACCGGCTCGTCTCACCGGCGCATGCCGGGCTTGTCACATGCTCCTGACTCCAGCCGGGAACCCGGGCGGAGCCGCCTTGTGAGCAACTGCACGGCCCGCTGAGGAGGGGAATTGTGATGCCTCCCGGTCAGATAGCTGTCCGACTCTCTCGTTGAGCCGATGGGAACCGGGAAGCCTTTCTTCCGGCTACACCGGGTGATCCGGAATGGTCATAGATCTATTGACCGCCATTGTTACTCTGTATTACAGTAAAACGAAGTAATACGAAAGTAGGAGGGAGTTGTTGGCGATGAGCATACACGGCACCAGGAAGACAATCTCGCGTCACGGAGCTATCGTGGCGGGAATCATAACGCTTCTATTGTTCGTGGGTGGAGTAACTTCGGGATTCGCTTCCGGCGTTGCGGAGGAGGAGAGCGAGCTTACGATCGTAACGACTACCGGACACATAGGGGATGCCGTGCGACGGATCGCGCCTGATGCAAACGTCACGGTACTCATGGGGCCCGGTTCGGATCCCCACACGTACGTGCCGGGGACGCGGGAGACGCAACGGATGCGTCAGGCCGACCTCGTGCTGTATAATGGGCTCCGGCTTGAGATCCAGTTTGCCGATCAGCTTGAGGGGCTTGGAGAGCACGCTCTTCCGGTCGCGGGGTTCGTTCCGGAGGAGAAGTTGATCCCGGCCGAGGGCCACGACGACGGCCACGGCCACCACGACGACCATGGTCATGATCACGACCACGGCGAGTACGATCCGCACATCTGGTTCGACCTCGATCTGTGGGCCGAGGTGGTTCGCGGGACCGCCAAGGTCATTGCAGAGATCGATCCGGCGATGGAGGAGGTCTATCGGGCAAACGCGGAAGATTACATCAACGAGCTTCAGGAACTGGACGACTATGCTCGCCGCCGCGTAGCGGAGCTCGGAGACGAGCGGCCGACCCTTGTGACGAACCATGATGCTTTTGCATACTTGGCCAGGGCGTACGGTTTCGACGGTCAGAGTGTATTCGGTATCAGCACGGATCAAGAGGCTGCCGTGCGGGATATCGAGCGGTTGGCGGATTACGTCATAGAGCATGAGGTTCCGGTTGTCTTCCAAGAGGAGATCGTTGGAACCCAAGCGATCGATGCGCTCGCCGAAGCGGTGGAGGCCGGGGGCGGGATTATCCACGTGCACACGGAGCGGTTGTACTCGGGTGCGCTTGGCGAGGAAGGCGATGTCTCGACGTTTAGCGGTGCTTTCCGCCACAATATCGATACCATTGTCGATGCGTTTCTGACATCGATGAGGTAGATGACCGATGTGAGGTGGGCGACCAAAGCGGGATGTGAGTCGGGGCCGGTAGCCGGCTCCGCTCGCGATCCGAATCCTGCGGCTGCGGCACGATATACCGGCAGCCGACACACCGTGAGAGGCGCCGGTGGAACTAATCGAGATCTTGTTGTCTATTCGAGTAAGCCATACGCTTCGGACTGTCCTAGCGGGGAGTGCTGTCGTCGGTGCAGCAGCCGGGATGCTCGGGTGCTTCTCCTATCTCCGGCGCGAGGCGTTGGTGGGGAGCGTCGTCGGACATGCCGCCTTCGCCGGGATTACCGGCGCATTTCTGATCGTAAGCTTTGTGACCGGAAGCAGCGCACTCGCGGTCGCTTCGATGACGCCGGGGGCGCTTGTTGCGGGGGTTTTGGCGATGCTCGCGGCTACGGCAGTGGTAAACTATACGCCTGTTAAGTCAGATACTGCGATGGCGATCTCGATGTCGGTGTTCTTCGGAGTGGGTATTTTTCTATTGCGCATTATCCAGACGGGGAACCTGCCGGAGCGCTCGGCTGTGGCGGGCTACATGTTCGGCCAGGCGGCGCTTCTTACTCAGGCGAACGTACGGGTCATTGTGGGGTTGGCCGGCGTGTCGCTGGCCGTGATGACACTCCTTTGGAAGGAGCTCAAACTGATGACGTTCGATCGTAGCTTCGGCGCGGCGTTGGGATATCCTGCGAAGCGGCTGGACTACGTGGTGACGACAGTGATCGTTCTGGCAGTCGTGGTCGGACTTTCGATTGTTGGTGTCGTATTGATGGCCGCGTTGCTCGTGGCGCCGGCTGCCGCGGCGCGCCAGTGGACGAGGCGACTGTCAACAATGGTGCTCGGTGCAGGAGCAGTTGGAGCGGTGAGCGGAGCGGCCGGAGCGTTGATAAGTGCCGGCACTCGCGGATTGCCCACTGGCCCGGTTATTGTGCTCGTTTCGATTGCGTTCGCAGTGCTGAGCGTGCTTTTTGCTCCTCACCGAGGGGTGGTGTGGGGCAAGCTGGAACGGCACCGGGCGCGTGAGCATGTCCTGAGGTATACGGATCACGGTGCCGGGGGGAGGGCATGAGCTTCATCGCCGGCATCATAGCAATCGCTGTGACTACGGCTGCAGCCTGCGCCATAGTCGGCCCTTTCCTGGTTCTGCGCCGCCAGGGACTTCTGACCGAAGCGCTGAGCCACTCGGTGCTGCCGGGGATCGTTTTGGGACTGGTGCTTTTCGGAGGCTTCGGTCACCCGCTTCTGATTCTGGCGCCCGCGGGAGTTGCGTTGATCATGGTCTTGTTCATTGATTGGTTGGGAAACACCCGGCGCCTGGCGGCGCAGGCGGAGCTCGGCCTGGTATATCCGGCGATGTTCAGCATCGGGGTCATCGGACTTAGTACCAGGTTTCGAGGGCTTCCGTTGAGCGAGCACGCGATTCTTGTGGGTGACATCAACTTCGCCGCTCTCACCAATGAGGTTGTGTTTGGGGTAGAACTGGCGCCTCGGGCTTTTCTGATTATGTTGGCGATTCTGACGTTGAACGTCTTATTCGTCTCGATCTTCTTCAAGGAGCTTAAGCTTGCGATCTTTGACCCGGAGTTGGCAGAAGCGTCAGGCCTGAGTCCCAAAGGGCTGGGAACAGGGCTGCTGCTCTTGGTGTCCACGACGATTGTGGGGGCGTTCCAGGCGGTCGGAGCCGTGTTGGTGGTAGCGCTGTTAGTAGCTCCTGCTGCTACGGCAATCTTGCTGTCGGCACGGCTTGGGCGCGTAATCGTGTATAGCGTCGGAATCGGCATAGTCGGCGCGGTTCTGGGCTTCTGGATCGCGTACGAGCTCGACTCCGCTACCTCGGGAACGATGACGGTCGTGCTCGGGGGTTTTTTCCTCCTGGCGGTCCTCATCTCTCCTCGCCGCGGAGTTGTAGCCCGTGCGTTGGCTCACAGGCGGCGGCGGATCGTATTTGCTGAAAACCTGCTCCTCCTCTGTCTGTCCAATCACGAGACGGGAGCGGTTTGTGAAGGAGACCCGGTCGACGCAATTTCGGATCATATCGGTTGGGATCTGCGCTTCGCCCGGCGCATTGTGCGGAAATGCCGTTCGGACGGGTTCGTGGAGCAAACGGCGAACTCGGTTGTGCTCACCGAGCGGGGTGGGCAGCGCGTGCACGAATGGCAGCGCTTCTTGAGCAAGGATCTGCCTGGACAAGGCGGTTGACGGTCTGGGACGCGTCGAAGCGGGGAGGCGACGCCTGTGCCAAAGGGTTGCCTGGATCGCCGGCAGGGGCTGCCAAGGAGGTGGAGATGGGCGTGGCGGAGATGGCGAACACCACATCCCGCATCACGGACCGGATAATCCGGGGATCAGTCGCCGTCTTCCTCTGGTCTTTTCGGGAACGAGATTACGCTTCCGCCGGGCCGCGACTTCGGAGTAGCGGCTTCTAAGAGGTCCTCAAGGATAGCCTCGAGCTCAAAGAGCACACGCCCGTATTCCGAGGCGTCGCGCGGGGAGAGATTTCGCGCGGCGTTGAGTGACATGACAATCTCCGAGAGCTCTTCGCGGGTTTCGTATAGCTCTCCTATGGCGTCGGAGTCAAAGGATTCCAGGCGGTAACCGGCTTCCTCGAGACTGCGCGACCACTCGGCGTAGCGATCGAGCAGATGAAGCGCGCTTTGCCGGAGCCGGCCGGCTTCTTGGTCGGCAAAGAGGTTGTACTCACTCTCCACGTCCTGCCAGAGTTCAGCGAGCGCTTCCAGTAGCTCCTTCTTGTGGAGGTCGGATCCCGGACGGCATCGGCGATAGACTGCTTCCAGATCCGTTCTGCCATGGAACAACTCGTCACGGACGAAGGCCTCCGCCTCTTCGGCTCGGAATACCGAGCTCGATTCCGCGAGGAGCGCAGTCAGCGAAGCGTCCGGCTCGGGCTCGAATTGCGTCTGCGGGGCGCGTCCGGTCCCGGCGGTATGCCATAGCCAGGCGTTTGCTCGGTCGCGGTAGACGTCTATTCGCTTGGAAAGCTCCACGTACTCACTTATCGAAAGCGCGGGTTGCTCGGTAAGCTCCCGGGGAGCCAGGAAGTAGAAGTACGCCAACTGCTCATCTATGCCTGCGTCACTTCCGAGACGCTGGAAAACATACGATGCAGTGCGATCGGCACGTGAGACAAACTCCCTCCGGAGCGCCGGCGATGCACGCCCTGTTACATCACGTACCCGGAACTCTCCGCTCAACCAGTCAATAACTTCCACGATGAGATTTGTGCTGCGAGCCGGCTCCACCCGCTCGAGAAGATGTCCGATGTCGTATGCGGGGATCTCGAGCGGCTGGTCCATAACGTCCCCGTGCGCAAGTCGTAGTCGATTGTCCTCACTTACTTCTTCCACAAACGCGAATATCCGATCCGGCGGCTGCAAGCGCTGGACCGGATCCAACTGGCGAAGCGTACGTGGCACCCGCACCGTCTCGAGCATCTCTCCGTTCGGGCCCCGAATAGAGAGCTGCTCAACCGTAATCGAAGGGTTGTGAAGCCCGGTTAGACGATCTCCAACGATCAGAACTCCGCCGGCTCGCTCGTCCGCCGTTAGGCGGATACGTACTCGACAACCAGTCAAGGTACTCCCGCGCGGGGCGAATGTCCGGCCGTCGCCGGTGAACACGACTCCGGACGTTTCAAGTATCCGCCGAACTCGTGACCGGGTACGACGTGAAAGGCGATGTCCGGCTCGGCCGACATGTTCTAGAACATCCTCGATTGAGAAAGAACCTGATACAGAAGCGACGTACCGGCCGACGTCGTCATAAAGGGAGTGAAAGGTTGCTATGGTAACCTCCGCGACTGCATGTTTGGGCCTGTACTGCGTATGCCGGCGCAGCGATTGTACTCTCTTGCGTGGCGCGGAGCGCCGATCCGAACGTACCTGCGTAAGCTTGAAACTCGGTGGCGCCTGCGGGCCCCACGGCGGTAGCGCCTGCCGGCCCCATGGGGATACGGTAGCTTTAGGGGGGCTGTCCGGTCAAGCTCAAGCGTAAACATCTGCTCGACCTTACACGCAAAGATGCGGTAGTGTGCAAGAATAGCTGTACTCGTATATCGGAGTCGGACGGCCGAATGCAGCTCATCCGGGCTGAGCCTGGCGACAGAAGGTGCTTGGCGTCCGCGTGGGAGCCGTTGGGGGGGAGGGGGGAGCAGTGCTTATAGACTGTTGCAGAAGAGGCCGATGATAGGAGCAGGAGCACTGTAAGGATGGGTGGTGCATTGCCACATAAGCGCGTTGAAGACGCTGAACAGATCGTCCAACACTACGAGAAGCGTATCTTCGATCTGGAGCAACTTATCCAGATCAGCAAGAGCCTTAACGCTATACTCGACTACAATGAACTGATGCGGGCGATCCTTTCTGTTTCGATGGGACAGATGAAATCTCTTGGTGCCGGTGCTTTTGTGAAGACGGAGCTCGATGGGGATGAGATGCTCCTGCACCGCTCCATCGAAGGGTTTCAGGTGAGTGGTGACACCCGTTATGCGCTCTCTTCTCGGCACCCGGTGGTTGACGTTTTGGCAAAGGCCCCGTTCTGTTTCACGTTGCCGGAGATCCGGGCTGCTATGGCGGGCGCTTCGTTTGAGCCGCTCGAGTCATTGGCCCCGTGGGCCGTTACATTCCTTCGCGGTCCGCACGGCATTAATGGTCTCCTTTTTCTAGGGGAGCCGGTGACGGGAGAGGATCTCACCGTCGGCGACCGGGAGTTCTTGTCCACAGTGGGGAACATCGCCGGACTTGCAGTTCATAACGCACTCCTGTATGAAGCTGCCACGACCGATCGCCTCACGAAACTGAAGCAGCGGCACATCTTCCGTGAGATGCTGGATCGAGAGATCCGGGTTTGTCGATCTACAGCGAAACCGGTGAGCGTCGTGATGCTGGACCTGGATCGTTTCAAATTAGTAAATGACGAGAAGGGGCATTTCTGTGGAGACATGGTGCTGGAGCGAACGGCCCAGATTCTCCGGCGTTCGCTCCGGAAGACGGACCTTGCTGCTCGATATGGAGGGGAAGAGTTCGTGTTGCTCTTGCCCGGCATCGCCGTAGCCACTGCCGCTCAGATTGCCGAACGTATACGCCGGAATGTCGAAGAGTTCCGTATGAGTTTTCACAATGAAGATGTCGGTGTTACGATATCAGCCGGTGTTGCACAGTTCGACCCGGAGCAGGACACTGTGCCCGATGATACGGTGTCTCGGTGTGACGCCGCGCTCTACCGAGCCAAAGCAGCCGGGCGCAATACAGTTCGGCAAGCTGGGTAATTCATCAGAATAAGCTCTACCGGGAGGAACCGATGGCACAGACGACGGGAAGGAACAAGGTGGATGTGGGACTCTCCAGCCAAGCATGCGATGCAATCGCCGGAAGCCTGAATCGATATCTAGCTGAGCTGAACGTCCTGTACCAGAAGCTTCGAAACTACCATTGGAACGTGGAAGGGGAGAGCTTCTTCACTCTCCACGAGGTTACCGAGGAGCTATACGGCGCTGTTGCAGAGGAGATCGACGAGGTTGCCGAGCGGATTCTGAAGCTCGGGCGTCGTCCGCTCGCGCGGCTTGCCGACTACGTACAGGAGAGCGGTATCGCGGAGGCCGATAGTAAGGGGGTTTCTGGCGCCCATGTCGCCGAGACTCTCATCCACGATTATCGTCACCTCGCAAACGCGCTCCGGGAGACTATTAAAATCGCTCAGGAGCATGAGGACGAGGGGACAGCTGACGACGCCGTGGGAATGCTGAAGGACAAAGAGAAGCAGATCTGGATGTTGACCGCATTTCGCGGCTGAAGCCTGATTGCCCTCGCGGAAGGCACTCCTGGGGCGTTCGTCGAGCGTGCTCTCACGGCTCAGGAATAGAGGGGCCACGATTACTCCGCGGCGCCTTCTTGCCTGCCCCAGAAGCTCCGTACAGGCAGTGGGGCGGGCTCTCATAGAGCGGCGGGCTATGAGCTTCCTGTCGTCGGGCCGGCAGAAAACTGGGCGGCCGGGAACGGGTCCCGGGCCCCGGCCCTGCCGCTGCCCCTGGCCCGTGCCCTGGCCCCCGGACCCCGCCCACTATCGAGTCAAATAGCGATCGTGTGTCCCGGCTTGAGTTCTCGGACCTCGACGCCGGCTGGTGCAAAACCCTCCGCCGACGACGCGAGTGCCGAAAACGTGCCGTAGTGGATCGGAATCGCGATGCGTGGCCGGATCAGCTCGGCCGCACGGGTGCCAAGCCGGGCATCCATTGTGAAACGGTCGCCAATCGGCACTGCAGCAACATCCGGCTTATAGAGTTCGCCGTACAGCTGCATGTCTCCGAACAGTCCGGTGTCGCCACAGTGGTAGAACGTGTCGTCACCCATTCGAATCACCAACCCGCAAGGCATCCCCGTGTACCGGCCGTCGTATGAGCTGGAATGGAAAGCGTGAGTGAACGCCACCCAGCCGAAGTCCGTGTGTACCGCGCCACCGGGATTGGCCGGTTCCAGGTTTTGGACGCCGTGCTCGTCAGCCAGGTAGTTTGCCAGCTCGAACGCGGCGATGACGGTGGCGTTGTTCCGGTGCGCCAGAGCGACGGTATCACCCAGGTGATCCGCGTGGCCGTGAGTCAACGCGATGTAATCGCAATTGATCTCGTCCGGTTTGTGTACTGCCGTAGGATTTCCGGAAAGAAATGGATCGATGGCGATGGTATTTCCAGACTCCGAGAGCAGGAACCCTGCATGACCGAGAAACGTTATGTCCATATCCGTGTACCTCCTTAACGCTTCTTTCGAGCGTAATCGATGTCTTTGTCCTCTGCTTGAGGCACCTGATCTGTCCTAGTTCTTCTGTTCCAGATCTCCTGTTCCACCTCCCCACGCCGACGGGAGGCAATCTCTGTTGAAGCAACGAGTGGCGGGCGAAGAGCCGGCATTTCGGTGAGTACCGGTGCCGCTATTCGTCTGTGGGAGCACGCCGCTTAGCGTTCTAGCTCTCGAGCGCGCTCCGCGGAAGCGATTACGGCATTCATGGCTGCACAGGTAAGTCCGGCGGACTCGGTGCTGCGGAGACCGGAAATCGTCGTCCCGCCCGGACTGGCAACACGAGCAACGAGGTCCGAAGGTGAGCTTGTCTCTTCGGATAGCAACGCCGCCGCAGCACTAAGCATCTCCGCAGCGATCGAGGTGGCTTGTTCATAGTTCAAGCCCTCGTGTACGCCCCCCAAAGCTAATCCGTGGAGAAATTGGAAAGCAAACGCCATGCCGCTGCCGGAAAGCCCGGTGAGAGCCGGCATCAACGACTCCGAGATCTGAACGGGTGTTCCGATTGCTTGCGCGATGCGGCGGACGAGGTGAGCGAACTCGTTGTCCTGCGGACCGTCATATACCGCAACACCTACCGTCCCGCGCCCGATTTTTGCGGCTATGCTCGGCATCAACCGAGCGATGGAGCGTGCTCCGAGGCGATCCCGGACCTGCGTCGTCCGCGTGCCCGCCAACACGGACACTATTCGTGTTCCGCGCGTGTATTCGCGGAGGGTGTCTCCGATGCTGACAAGATCCTGGGGTTTGACGCAGAGAACGACGATATCCGTGGCGCCGAAGAACGATCCCGGGTCTTCGGAGAGATCTCGTACACCGTCCAACGCAGCGCGGTCGCGGCTCTCCTGCGAACGGGTATACGTTACGGCCTCCAGATCTGATGCACGAGCTCGAATGCCGTGCGCGATATGCCGCCCCATTGTCCCGTATCCCAGTACTCCGACGATATAGTGTGCCACAGCATGCTCCGGTTTCCGAGTGATTCACTACGATGTCGCCGTCGTGCTCGCCCGGTCAATTCTCCGCCGTGTTATCGAAACACGCGAGCCAATCCGGGGAAGTTGTGTTGACGCAACACCTCGAATGCCACAATAGCAGCCGCGTTGCTCATGTTCAACGAGCGGGCGCCGGCCAATATCGGGATTCTGATCGTGTGCTCCGGGTTCTTCTGGAGAAGCCGCCGGTCAAGCCCGGAGGTCTCCTGCCCAAGAACGATGCCGCAAGGCAACGGATAGCGCACGTCCGAATATGCGGTACCCCCGCTGGTTGAGAGGTAGAAGAGCGGCAAGTCGGCCAGATCCTCGAAGGCGGCTTGCTGATTCGCGTGCTCCCGGACATCCAGGAGGTGCCAGTAGTCCAGCCCTGCTCGCTTCAGCCTGCTGTCATCGATTATGAACCCGAGGGGGTGAACGAGGTGAAGGACCGCGCCGGTCGCCGCGCATGTGCGGGCAACGCTCCCGGTGTTGCCCGGGATCTCGGGCTCCACGAGCACGATGTGAAGCTTGGAAGGGCTCTGCTGTTCCGTTCGGGCGCCAGTCGAAGTTTTCGCTGTCATACTCTCTCTGTAACTATACCTTTGCTCTAATTCCGCTCGCTGCTCATCCCGGGTGCAATTCTTCGGTGGGGACACGCCGGCGCCGGCGGCGGGGACTCTTACCGTTAACGGGTGTCCAGCTCCGTAATGTTGAGAACCGTAGGCACCGCCCGGATACTCTTCATCACACGCTTGATGTCTTCCGTCCGTTCCAGCTCCATGGTGAAGCGAGCATGGTACTTGTCGTCCGCATTGTCTTCAAGGCGTCCTTCGATAAGGTGTCCTTTGTACTTCTTAACTGCGCCTTCGATTTCCGAGAAGAGGTTGGTCCCTATCCGCGCGGTCACGCGGAAACGCCGTGTTACGCGTGGGCTGATTGTTTCCCACTCGACTTCAACCGAGCGCTCCTCAAAGTCGGAGATAGAACGCAAGTTGCGACAGTCCTTCCGGTGGACGATAATGCCCCGGCCCCGCGATACATACCCTACGATGTTGTCCCCGGTCTTCGGAGCACAGCAGTTGGCGAAACGGATCATCATGTTTCGCTCATTCTCGATCCGTACTCCCACTTTGGAGTCATCGGAAACCGAAGCTGGTGTCGACGTCGACGGGCGGCGTTTGCGGCGTCGGATTTGCGGGCCCTTCTGGGGGGCATCTTGCCTTTTCCGAGCGACAACGCTTTGATCGAGAATGAGCGATTCATCGTGCTTGTTCAGCCAGTGGCGAATCTTCTGCCGGGCTCTGGTAGTGCGGACTGCACGGAGCCAGCTGAGATGGGGACGGCCGTTGGGATGGGTTAGGATCTCGACTACTTGGGTATTCCGTAGCGGCTCCTTCAGCGGGACGATCTGACCGTCCGCCTTTGCGCCGGTGCAACGATGGCCGACCTCGGTATGGATGTGGTACGCGAAGTCGATCGGTGTTGCTCCGCGCGGTAGCTGGATGACGTCACCTTTCGGAGTGAAAACGTATATCGAGTCTTTAAGGATCTCGCGTTTGATCTCTTCAAGAAACTCGTTCGAGGTAATGCGAACGCCTCCGAGACTCCGGAGGTGGTTGATGATGGACAGTTCCTCCCTGGCGTTGGTGCGGGAGTCCGCAACGTCTTTGTATAGCCAGTGAGCGGCTACTCCGTATTCCGCCGTCCGATGCATCTCGTAGGTACGAATCTGAATCTCCAGTCGGCGGCCGCCGTAGCACATAACCGTCGTGTGAAGGCTCTGGTAACGGTTGCTCTTGGGCATTGCAATATAGTCTTTGAAGCGCCCGTCGATAGGCATCCAGAGCTTGTGGACCAGGCCAAGCAGCGTATAGCATTCGCTGGTTGTCCAGCACAGAATGCGAATTCCCAGTAGATCGTAGATCTCGTCTACCGACTTGCCGCGCCGCTGCATCTTCTCGTAGATAGAGTAGAAGTGCTTCGCACGTGTCTCGACGGTAACCGAAAGGCCTTCCTCCTCCGCGGCACGCTTGATTTCCCATTGGACCCGTTCGAGATAGGCGGCTCGCTCGACTTTCTTCTGGGAGACGTGCTCCTTTATGCGCGCGTACTCACGGGGTGCGATATGCTTAAAACTGAGGTCCTCGAGTTCCACCTTGAGCCAGGAGATTCCGAGTCTCCCGGCAAGGGGCGCATAGATGTCTAGACACTCCTGTGCGATCTCATGCTTTCGCCCGTGCCTCTTGTAGTCGAGTGTGCGCATATTGTGGAGCTTGTCCGCAAGCTTGATAAGGATTACCCGGATGTCTTTCACCATTGCAAAGAGCATCTTCCGGATAGTCTCTGCCTGTTGCACGCTCTTGTTATTGGCCTTGACGTTCGCGATCTTGGTCACCCCGTTTACAAGCAGCTCCACCGGCTTCCCGAACTCGGACCGGAGCTCGGCACGGGTCATGCGGGTGTCCTCCAGCACGTCATGCAGGAGCGCTGCGGAGACTGCGTCTGCATCGAGGTTCAGATCGATTAGGATTTCGGAGACTTGAAGAGGATGGACTATGTATGGGTCACCACTGTCCCGAACCTGCCCTTCGTGAAGGTACTCAGATACTTCAGCCGCTCGTAGGATCCGGCTGCGCTCTTCCTCCGAGTAGCCTGCGAGTTTGGATTCGAGTCCGGAAATCGTCGAGATCATAAGCTGCGTACGTGACGTCCTCCAACGACCCGTATCCTCCCGGCTAAGTCTCTTCGGGTGAAGATATTGCCGAACCCGTGGTCTCGTAGCAAGTCAACCAGCTGCTCGGCAAGCTCATCAGCCGTCTCTAGCACAAGATAACCGTTTGGACGAATTTTTTCCACCGCCGTGTGAACGATCCGAGAGCTTACCTCAAGACCGCTCTCACCACCCTCCAGCGCGTGGCGCGGTTCGCCAAAGTGGGGAACGACGTTAAGTGGCCGGCTCGTCGCAAGGTCTGAGGGAACTGAGTCATGCGTGCGCGGCTTGTCGGGCGCAGGGGACATGGTTGGCTCTCCGGCGTGGCGGGGCGGATTGTGCCGGGGGTGGGCGCCATCGGCGGAGCGTTCTTGCGCGTTGCAAGGACGCCCTCCAAGCAGCGCGACCTGTGATGTGGGGACGTAAGGCGGGTTTGCCGTCACAATGTCCACCGGGGAGCGAATCGCCTCCAGAGAGTCCGCTACGTCGGCAGGAAGCTCGTATCCCAGGATGCGCCGCGCGTTATCACGGGCGACGGATACAGCTTCCGCACTGATGTCCGACATGGAGATCTCCGCTTTCCCTTCGAGCTCGGCCGCAAGGGTGATCGCAACGCAACCGCTGCCGGTGCAGGCATCGTGAATCTGTAAGGGGCGGTCCTCCGGGGAATGCACAGTGCCCGCCTCCGGGCCCCGGGCCGGAACGGAGGTCCGGGCCAGCTCAAGAACCGCATCCACCAGTGTTTCGCTGTCGGGGCGGGGGATCAACACATGCCGGTTCACGCCGAACTCCCGACCGTAGAACTCCTTGAGCCCGGTAAGGTATGCAACGGGAATCCCGCCCCTACGCTCCGCGATCATCGCTCGGAACCGGCCGGCTTGCTCCGGCGAGACTGCTTCGAGGTAACGAGTGTAGACCGCTTCTTGGGTGAGGTTCAGGGTATGCTGGAGGAGGATGCGAGCATCCAGTGTCGCCGTGTCAGGATCCGGCCCGGCCCGGAGAATTGAGGCCCCTGCCCGGAGTAGCTGCTGTACCGTCACATGCGCCTCACGTCTGGGCCTGGAGTTCTTCCTCGCGGACGCGGAGCTTGATTGGTTCGATTATCTCATCGAGATCGCCTTCCAAGACCGAGTCCAGCTTATACAGCGTAAGGTTGATCCGGTGGTCGGTAACCCTGTTCTGGGGGAAATTGTACGTCCGAATGCGTTGGCTGCGGTCACCGGAACCGATTTGGCTCTTCCGTGCCTCGGCGCGCTCTGCACGTTTGCGAGCTTCCTCCGCCTCATAGAGCCGGGCGGTCAGAATGCGAAGCGCCTTTGCTCGATTCTTGTGCTGGCTCTTCTCGTCCTGGCAACTTACGACTGTGCCGGTAGGCAGATGCGTCAAGCGCACGGCGCTGTCGGTAGTATTTACGCTCTGCCCGCCGGGACCGGAGCTCCGAAAGACATCCATACGAATGTCCTCCGGCTTGATCTCGATTTCCGTCTCTTTGACTTCGGGAAGTACGGCCACTGTAACCGCCGAGGTGTGAATGCGCCCGCCTGACTCAGTGGTAGGAACTCGTTGAACCCGGTGGACTCCGCTCTCGTATTTGAGATCTCCGTACGCGTTTTTTCCACTCACGGAGACGGTAAGCTCCTTGAATCCTCCGATTTCGGTAGGATTTGAGTTCATGATCTCAGTCTTCCAGTTGCGGAACTCGGCATATCGGGAGTACATCCGATATAGGTCCGCTGCAAAGAGGGCTGCTTCCTCGCCTCCGGTGCCGGCGCGGATCTCGAGAATCGTGTTCTTGGAGTCCATCGGATCGCGCGGGATGAGCAAGGACTTCAACGTACTTTCGAGCTCGGCGCGTTGAGACTCCAGAGACTCGAGCTCCTCCTGCGCCATTGCCCGCATTTCGGGATCCCTTTCACCCTGGATAATATCCTTTGACTCTGCGATCTGGTCTTGGATTGCCCGGTACTTTCGATATGCTTCCACGA
>Ga0207421_10001921_pt1 | contig 26286 bp, 19 predicted proteins | sample SodLakKL_010_SED_4_FD_187542 | JGI IMG/M metagenome (GOLD analysis project Ga0207421, IMG submission 187542) | Alkaline sediment microbial communities from Lake Tanatar, Kulunda Steppe, Russia - 8KL_010_SED (SPAdes) (version 2) | ecosystem: Environmental > Aquatic > Non-marine Saline and... | reverse complement strand
CACTGAACGACAGCGATAAGCATAGTGCGGAGCTTGCCGATACCCTGGTAAACACATTTTTTATGCATGCCAGGGAGCTAATTGAAGCTGATCGCCTGACCAGCTCGTTGGATACCCTGCAGCATGTCCGAACATTCTGCTCCAGGGTGCAAAGCCATTATACCTGCCCGGAGCAATTACAATACCTTGTCGACACCTCGCACCAGGGTATTTACCGGTCTTTTCTGACCGTAGCAAGGCGCGCCATCAGGAATGATGATGTCGGTTTTGCCAGGATGTATGTGGAAAGCGCACTGGATTATCAGTACCGGCATCAAAAGCACATCCCGGATGCCCTTGATGCAAAACACCTGTTGCTGCGCGTAATGACACGTCAACGTGTGCTTGCAGACATTGCCATGCTGGGCGGCAACTATGACCTTTCGGGTGATTATCGCACGCAGACTGCGGGCCTTGCTGGGGATCACCCTGACCTGTTTCATTACGTGTATACGCATGGGGATAAAGAGCAACTCAAGGCTGCCGCTTTGAATTATGCCGTGGCCGGATCGCCTGAAGAAAGTGTGTCGTTACTGAAAAAGCTTAAAAACATGGGATTGCAGGCCAGCGATTTGTCTTACCATCAGCGCACAGTGGCTGCTGAGGCCGCCATATGGTTGCGCAACATGCAACCTGAAGCAGATCCGGATGAGCTTCTCACAGGACTAACTGCGCGCGACCCGTGGTTCCAGGTTTTTGACAAGACATTCCGCGCACGCTGGCAGTAATAATTTTAAAACTGCCCGTTTATTTCCAGTCACATTCCTGTAAATCCTCCTCCCTGTGTCCCCCTATCCGGCAAGTACCCTGGTCCTGCAACTGGCTCCCAGCGCTTGACGCTCCATTCACATTGCCCGGCGCCCATTGTGCAATGCTTCATTACTAGCGCTCAAAAAGCAGCGCCCGGTCACAAGGTCAGTAAACAGGATTTTATTGTGTTTTCTTCCGGATGATAAACCCGAAATGATGCGCACCAATGACCATCCCTGCAGCAATCAGTACAAGGTTTTTGATGATGTACTGACCGACAAGATTAGGAATGAATGGTGCTGCCGTAAAGGTTTCAGAAGGGAAAAAGAACAGCGGTGTAACCGTGCCCAACATTTGCAGGAACAGCAGGGGGATGGCAACACGCATGAAAATTCCAAAAATGAAGGTGATGCCGATGACGACCTCCCAAATTGCCAGGAGAGGCATGCCCAGAGACTGCTGGACCATGCCAAATGTCATCACTTCAATGGTTCGCGTGGCCAGGTCTTCGGCAGAGCTCATTCCCGGGAAAAGCTTCTGTATCCCAAACCAGAAAAATATGATGCCAATGCTGATGCGCAAGAGGAGCACACCATACTTGGCCATCCATTCATAGGCTTTTGCTTCCAGTGTAGAGTGTCTATGCATGATATCAGTGCTTTTTTGTTTGGAAAAACAGAAAAGGTACTTGAATTGTTTACGCTGAATGGAAAGATTAATGTTCCGGTGGCGTGGGTTGCTGATCGAGTGCTACGATACGGTAGAGGTCGGTTCGTCTGTCGTTCCAGTTGGTGACGGTGCCCCGGTTGCGGTGTCTTTTGAGCAACTCCAGGTCGATGTCGTTGATGATGACGGTTTCCACGTTGGGCGTACACTCGCCTGCAATGGCGTCCCGTGCAAAAGAAAAGTCGGAGGGGGTGAAAATCCCCGACTGGGCATACTGGATGTCCATGTTGTCGACTTGCGGCAGGTTGCCGACGGTTCCGGCTACCGCAACAAAGACCTGGTTTTCTACACATCGTGCTTGTGCACAGTACCTTACGCGCAGGTATCCCTGTCGGTCGTCGGTACAAAACGGCACAAAGATGAGCCGTGCACCGCGTTCTACGGCAATGCGTGCCAGCTCCGGAAACTCAATGTCGTAGCAGATCATGATGGAGATCCTGCCTTTGTCGGTATCAAAGACCTCAAGGCTGTTGCCGGGTTGTACACCCCACCATTTTTTCTCGTTGGGGGTAATGTGCAGCTTGTATTGTTTTCCGATCTCCCCGTTGCGTTTGAACAGGTAGGCAATGTTATGCAGTTTTTCACCTTCCGGGGTGAAATGGGAGCCGGCCACAATGTTGATATTGTATTTAATCGCCAGTTCGCTGAAAAGTTCGAGGTATTGTTCTGTAAATTCGCCGATTTTGCGGGCTGCGGTGCCGGGCTCTTCTTTTGGAAAAAGTGACAGCAGTTGCAAGGTGAAGATCTCCGGGAACAGCACGAAGTCACTTTTATAGCCTGAGGCGACATCTACGAAATATTCGCATTGGATGGCAAACTCATCAAAGCTTTTGATGGGTCGCATCTGGTATTGTACCACGCAGATGCGTACAGGTGCGGCTGCCAGGAACTGTTTTTGTTTCTCTTCCTGAAAATCGAAGTTGGCCCACTCCAGATACGTCGCATAGCCCGCAGACTCGCTGTCATCATCCATGTATTGCCGGATGATCTTCTTGAGGGAGAAGCCGTTGGACAATTGCGGAGTCAGCACGGGGTCAAAAAGCGCCCTGCTGGTCACACGGTCCACATATTGCGTGATGCTGAGTTTGTCACGGTGGTCCTTATAGCCGGGGAGCCTTCCGCCGATCACGATGCGACGCAGGTTCAGCTGTCGTGTAAGCTCTTTACGCGCTTCATACAGCCTTGTGGCCAGCTTCATGCCGCGAAACTCCGGGTGGACCATCATCTCGGTGCCGTAGAGTGTGTCTCCCTCGGGGTTGTGTGTGCCGATGTTGCCATAGTCGCAGATCTCATCCCACGACATGCTCATGTCAAAGTCATCGGAGTCAATGATGAGGCTTCCTGACGAGGCAACCAGCCTTCCGTCGATCTCTATTACGATCTGCCCTTCCGGGAACAGCTTAACCTGGTTTTCAATGTTCTCGCGCGTCCAGAGCTCCATGCCCGGGAAGCATATCTTTTGCATGGCCACCAGTTGATCAAAATCCTCCATGCGGAGCTTTCGCAGCGTAAGCTGAAACTCGAAGTCGTGAAGATCAATCTTTTCCATCTCAGTAGCTGTCCCTTATGTCTGTGATTGCTCCATCCTTGAAGTTTTCGGAAAGCAGTATTCCGGCCAGCTTCTTGCCCGCCACGGCAGGAGGTACAAGCTGTCCGGTTTCCTTGAGTGAAACAAATTTATCGCGATGGATGAAGGCCCGCTCGCTGGAACCACGTATGGTAGTTTGCATGCCAGTATCGATGATTCCAGGCGCCACCGACATGGTTTTAACCGGATATTTTTCTTCTTTTTGTTCTTCAGACACACATTGCCCAAACATGTCCAGGCCAGCCTTTCCCGTGCAATAGCAGCTCCATCCATAATATGGGTTTTGCGCTGCACCCGAAGAAATGTGTAACACCCTTTTTTCGGTGTGCCAGTCCCGAACGTGCTTGATAAAGCTTGATGTGAGCAGCATGGGAGCGATCAGGTTCACACGCAAATGCTTTTCTACCTCCTCCGGCGGACAGTTTTCTGCGCGGTCAACAGGCGATACCAGGCCTGCATTGTTTACCAGGTAGATCCCTTCTGTCTGTGTGCTATCTATTTTCTTGAAGATATCTTCGACAAGCGCAGGTATGCCCTGTGTGTTGGCGAGGTCGTAAAGGAAAAAGTCCAGGCTTACATTTTTGGCAGCAGCCAGCTTTCTGAGCTGCTCACTTTCGCTGCGTGAAATACAAAGCAGGTGATGGTCTTCACGGAGTAACTCCAGTGCAAGCCCTTCCCCCAGCCCCTTGCTGGCCCCTGTGATGATAAAATACTTCATTTGTTTAATTATCAAAATGGCAAAAAGTCGAAACCTTACTCCACCTCTTCTTCCTTGATGAAACCGACCGACTTGATTGATCCTGTTTGTGGATGAAACTCGATCTGCAGGTCTTCAGCCGGGAGGTGGGTGACAATGCCGAACTGGTTGACCAGCATGCGTGCTTCTGCTCTTCTTTCATCCGCAATAAACACATTCAAATCCGCATATTCAGGTATTCTGTAATGAAAGCCTTTTGGCTTTGGTCTTTTCGGCTCCTGTTGCTGACTGATCTGCCTGGCAATTGCATCGGTGGTTTTGCTTCTGTCGTATGTGATGGTTACGGGAAGCCCGTCGGTGTCACCTTCAGGCAGCACTCCCCTGGATGATGAAAAAAAGAACAGGGTATGCCTGCCAGCGATGTCTTCTTTTTCCGGGCGGTGAACAAAACGATAGCGAATGGTGTCGGATGCGCTGATTCCGGTAAACAAATCCAGGTAGTCGCTTTCCATCCTGTCCATCTCACCGTACATATACTCCAGGGCTTCTTTGGAATAGTTGATTTCCTGAAAGCCGCTGATCAGGTCAAATTTCTTTTCGCGCAACTCCATGATGTATTCTGCCACTTCGCTGGCTCTTAATTCATCGCTTTTTTCCACCCAGGAGCTTCGAAGGGTCTCCCGTTGAATGCTGATGGTGTCCAGCATCACGTGTTCAATCACCGTGTCAATCTGTTCCTTTAAATTGGTGTCTATGAAATAGTTAAAGGTGGCGTCGGTGCCAAAATGCCCGATATTGTGGCTTTTGGTCAGTGACTTGTCAAATGCGCCATCCTCATATACCTTGTTATAACTGAACAGCAGCCCTGATTCGCTGAGGGCCATCAGGAACTTATCTCTTTCTTCCTCATCCTGCTCGGGAATGTGCACGACATAAACCTCTGCAGGATCAGGTTCCACGTAGTGGCTAACCTTGACACCTGTAATTTCATAAGCCAGGGATGGCTCCATGATGACATCAGGCAGGCCGAGATACTTGTTGGCATAGGCAGCATATGGCCCGGGCCGTTGGATGCTTTCGGTGACCTCCACATCGACGGTTACGATTGTTCGGGGTAAAAAGTAATATGCCAGTGACCCTGATCCGGGGTGTTCGAACGTGTTGGCATGTCCGGTGGTGACAGGCTTTTTGCTCCCACAGCCCGGAAGTATCAGGATGGCAGCCAGTATGATTAAAACAATGGTCTTTTGCATCAGCCGGTGGTTTTTGGTCTAACGAAGAAAGTCCAGTGCCGCATTCTTGTCAAACTCCAGTGTAGGTTCATCCTTGCGGAACACTTTGATGGTTTTTGAGCCAATGTATTTGATGTCTTCGCCTTCCAGGCGGAGCATGGTCCCCTCTTTCAGTCCGACCACGATCATCTCCGGGTTGGCCACCAGGAACTCCCTGATCCTGTCTTCCCGGCTTTCACCTTTGTGATTGGGTATCATGGAATCGGTGTAATGGGGGTTAATCTGGAACGAGATAAGGTTTAGCGTGCTAAAGCTACTGGGCTCAACAATGGGCATGTCATTGGTGGTTTTCAGCGAGGGGCAGGCCACGTTGCTTCCGGCACTCCATCCAATGTAGGGTGTTCCTTCAAGGGCTTTTTTACGAATGGCTTCCATTACACCTGTCTCATGCATCATGTGCACCAAATGGAAGGTGTTTCCACCGCCCACCACGATCGCCTCTGCCTGCTCTACCGCAGCCACGGGATCTGATGCTTTATGTACGGATGTCAATCCGTAACCCAGTTTCATGAAGATGTTCTCCACCTTGGAGGTGTATGCGTCATAAGAGATGCTCACACCGGCATAGGGAATGAAAAGCACCTCCTTTACCGCATCCCCCAAAAAAGCTTTGATATGGGGCTTGGTGTAATCAAGGTATTCTTCACCGTAATTTGTTGAATTGCTGATTAATAAAAGTCTTTTTGACATGATAGTAATGTTTTTGATGTGTGGTCAGAACCAATCCGGTTGCTTACATGCAATGGCGGGATCAAAGGTATAACAAAAAAACAGTTTCCTGCATATTATACATGCTTTTCAAGGGTTAAACGTCAAGGAATTGTCATTTTATATGCAGAAAAAAGATTATTTTTGGGCAGTCGTTGACTTGCATTGCTGAATGACCATGTATATTCCATCCGAAAAAATTGGTGAAGGTAAGTTCCGTGAATGTTTTGCCGTAGAAGGTGACTCCGGATTGTGCCTAAAACGTTTAAAGCCAAACCTTGGGTTTTTCAAGCGCTTGTATTTATATGTGCTACGCCGTCGTTTGCATGAAGAAGAACAGAAGATTTATGAGAGCCTGCCTGCCGAACTGAAGCGCTATTTCAATCCCATTGTGGATATTTCTGATGATAACCTGTTAACTGCCAGGCCATTGGATTATGACGGGACGCACTCCAGGCCAGTGAGAGACTTTGGACAGATTTCGAATGCCGGCTTTTGGGAACAGATCGAGGAGATCGTTGCTTTGCTGGAAAAACATAAAATCTGGTTTTTTGATGTCTTCCAGTCAGGGACAAATATTTTTGCTCAGCGACTTTCAGAAACAGAATGGAAGCCTGTGATAGTCGATTACAAGCGTATTGGCTGGAAGTCTTTTCCCATGCAGTTTAACCTGCTGTTTGATTCGGAAAAGCGAAAAAAGTTTTACCGCAGCTACCGGCGTTTTGAAGACAGCTTCAGGGCAAAATGAAGCCAGCCTCGGGACAAAAAAGGCCGGACGCCGGTCTTGCTGACCCACATCCGACCCTTTTGCCTGTTTTTTGATCCATGACAGGTTAATCCGCAGATCTTCAGGCAACCCTTTCTATCATATCTGCCACACGGCTGGCATAACCATATTCATTGTCATACCAGGAAACCACTTTTACAAACTTTTCGTTGATGACCTGCGTAAGCAAGGAGTCAACTATTGATGAATGTGTGTTTCCGATAATGTCAGCTGATACGATGGGTTCATCGCAGAATTCCAGAATACCCTTCATGGGTCCTTCAGCAGCCTGTTTGAGTGCCTTGTTGATGTCTTCTTTGCTGACAGCGGTGTTGAGCTCGCAGGTCAGGTCAACAACGGAACCATCTGGTGTGGGCACCCGCATGGCAAATCCATCCATTTTTCCTTTAAGTTCCGGAATGACGAGTCCTACAGCTTTTGCTGCACCGGTGGTGGTAGGGATGATTGACAAGGCTGCAGCCCGCGCACGACGCAGGTCTTTATGTGGCGCGTCGAGGATGATCTGGTCGTTGGTATAAGCGTGGATGGTATTCATCAAGCCATGCTTGATGCCAAACGCGTCGTTGAGCACCTTGGCTACTGGTGCGAGGCAGTTCGTTGTGCAGGAAGCGTTTGAAAAAATCTGTTGTTCTGGCTTGAGATCGTGGTCGTTGACACCAAGCACAACAGTAGCATCCACATCATCAGGGGATTTTGATGGCACGCATAGCACAACTTTTCGTGCACCAGCTTGCAGATGCTTGCCAACAGTGTCCCTTGTACGGAAAACGCCGGTAGACTCCACTGTTACGTCGATACTTAAGTCTTTCCATGGGAGATTGGCGGGGTCTTTCTCCTTGTATACCTTTATCTTCTGGCCGTTCACAACCAGGTCATTGCCGTCGGCCTTTACATCGGCAGGAAATTTGCCATGCACAGAATCATATTTTAATAAATGTGCCAGCGTAGCACTGTCAGTCAAGTCATTTACGGCAACGACTTCTACATTTTCGCGCTCCAGGACCGCTTTCAGGGTTAACCTGCCTATGCGGCCAAATCCATTGATTGCTACTTTGATCTTTTTCATACTCACATCGTTTTAATTATTCAAAAAAGGGATGTAAAGATACAAAAAATGGGAGACTGCAGAAAAGTAAATGGCACATGACCAATGAAACGGTTGCTTCTGTCGCGGCGCTGCCGCATTATGTGTCGAGGAAATTATTCATTATCTTTGCATGGCACAAAATAAATGGACTTCAACGTAGTTATTACACTATAAAACAATCCAATAAACAAACCGCCCATGTTACTTTCTTTTTTGTTAAATATTCAGGCAGGCACAGAGGAGGCCCTGACTGATACTTTAGCACATGCTGAGGCCGAATTGGCCGAGCCAACCTTGTCTTTCTGGAACCTTGCCCTCAAGGGGGGCTTTGTGATGATTCCATTGGCCATTTTATCTATTGTGGCCATATACATTTTCATAGAGCGTTATTTTGCCATTAGCAGGGCTTCCAATGAGGAGACCAACTTCATGAACAACATTCGTGATTTTATTCATAATGGGCGGATTGATTCGGCCAAGTCGCTTTGCCGGAACAACCAGTCTCCAATCGCACGGATGATCGCAAAAGGCATTGTACGTATCGGCAGACCTCTTAGCGACATCAATGCAGCCATAGAAAATGTAGGCAAGCTGGAGATTGCCAAGTTGGAAAAGAACATTGCAGTGCTGGCCACGGTGGCTGGAGCGGCACCCATGCTGGGTTTTCTTGGTACGGTGATGGGGATGATCAGGGCATTTTTCAATATGGCCCAGGCCGGCCCGAATATTGACATCAGCTTGCTTGCCGGGGGCATTTATGAGGCGATGATTACCACCATGACTGGACTGGCTGTGGGTATTATTGCCTTTATTTGTTATAACATCCTGGTGGCTCGTATAGAAAAGGTCGTGTTTATGCTGGAAGCCAGGGCCACTGAGTTTATGGACCTGTTACATGAGCCTGCCTCCTAACAAATACCAGCCGGAAATGTGTTCTTTATGCCATATGCAACTGGGCATTTTCGGAGACTATCATTAAACTGAGGTTTTTTGCAGTGAAAGAAATTGTGATATCATGGCAATAAAAGCAAGAAATAAACGCAACCTGCAGTTCAACATGGCATCCATGTCGGACCTGGTATTTTTGTTGTTGATATTTTTTATGTTGACATCGACGCTGGTTGCCCCAAGTGCCATCAACCTGTTACTGCCTTCAAGTGACAGCCGTTCCATGGCGCCGCAAACGATTAACGTGCACATCAATGAGCACAGGCAGTTGTTTTTAGAGGCAGATCCGGTTGACCTGGACGGCTTGCAGGAAGGTTTGCTTGTATCACTGGATGGAATTCAAGACGGCACGGTTGTTTTGCGTGCCGACCACTCCGTACCTGTTCAGGACATTGTGAATGTCATCGATGCGGTAGAAAGCATGAACAGTGCATATGGGTTTCGCCACCGGGTGATACTGGCCACACAGCCAAGACAATAAATGCAACTTATTGATCATGGAAGCATCCAGAAATAAAGACAAGACGCGTGCATTAGCAGGAACAGCTATTTTTCATGCCCTGCTCCTGATCGCCTTCTTGCTATTTGGGCTGACAGCACCGGAAATCCCCCAGGAGCGTGGTGTACTGATCGCTTTGGGTTATACGGACGAAGGTGCCGGCGACCGGCAGCCGCTCACGGCATCTCCGCCTGAGCCTGCGCCGGCACCCGCTTCACCCCAGACGGAGCCGGATCCGGTCGTTACCCAGGAGACCGAGGAGACTGTGGCCATTCCTGATGCGGCCGAGGAAATACATACAGAAGCCGAAGATACGGATACCGACAGGCCTGAAACCACGCCTGAACCTGAAGAAGTGGCCGAGGAAGAACCTGAAGAGGAGCCTGAGCCTGAACCAGATCCACGTGCCATGTTTCCAGGGCAGGATCAGCGAAGCACTGACCGGCAGCAGCAGGGAGAAACTGAAGAGGAGGGAGATGCTGGCAGCCAGGAAGGCCTGATCGATGCAGATGACCTGGAGGGAGAAGCCGGCGGCGAAGGCATAGAATACAGCTTAACCGGCAGGGAGGCCAACATCCTTCCAAAACCTGATTATACTACACAGGCTACGGGCAGGGTAGTCGTGCGTATCGTGGTAAACAGGGAAGGTCATGTACTGCGGGCTACTCCCGGTGCCAGGGGTACGACGACCACGGATGCCACCCTTCACCGCCTGGCTGAAGAAGCTGCCATGAACGCTCGCTTTAATCGCTCTCCCAGTGCACCAGAGCAACAGACGGGTACGATTACCTACATTTTTATCAGGCGAAACTAACCCGCATGTTGTGCGCAAGCTTTCTGTCCTATGGCAGATTGCCTTCATCATTTTTATATTTCGGTCAGATGAACCGAGCACTTTGCGAGCTCGGCGAAGCCAAATCGCCATTAGATATTCATTACCCTGTTTGTCAATTCTTTGGCATGGAGGTTTCATCAATGATGCAGCCCATATGGATTACCAGGAAACCATCGCCTATCTGTATAGCCAGTTACCCATGTTTCAACGCATTGGCCCTTCGGCATATAAGGCAAACCTGGACAATACCCGTGCCCTGCTCGATCACCTTGGAAACCCTGAAAAGGCGTTTCGCAGCATCCACATTGCCGGCACCAATGGCAAAGGATCCGTAGCCCATATGCTGGCGGCGGTGTTACAGGCCCAGGGGCTGAAGACAGGCCTTGCCACATCTCCTCACCTCAAAGACTTCCGGGAAAGGATAAGGGTAAATGGCCAGCCCATTCCTAAGCAAGAGGTGGTCCGTTTCGTTGAGCAGCATAAAGCGTTTTTCATGGACCTGCATCCTTCTTTTTTTGAGATGACCATTGCCATGACCTTCGATTATTTTGCCAGAGAAAGGCTGGATGTGGCGGTTGTGGAAACGGGCATGGGAGGGCGGCTTGATTCTACAAATGTACTGCAGCCCGAGGTGTCCGTCATCACGAATATCGGACTGGACCACATGCGTTTTCTTGGACATACCATGCCAGACATTGCCCGAGAAAAGGCCGGCATCATAAAGGAAAACACTCCATTAGTCATTGGAAGAAGACAGCCGGAGGTGCAGGAGGTCTTTACTGAAACTGCGAGCCGGATGGGTGCTCCACTCACCGTGGCAAGTGATCAATACCGGGTAAAGAATTACCGGCAAATCTCACTGCATGGCATGCCCTGCCTTGAGGCAGACGTGCTTTATGCAGGTAAAACGCAAAGCTACTGCCTGGATCTGCCTGGTGAGTATCAGCTGGAAAACCTGATTACCGTGCTGGCAACCGTCGATCTCTTGCGTTCTCGGGAGGAGTGGACCGTTTCAGGAAAGGCCTTGCAGGAAGGCTTACAAAGGGTAAAACGAAATACAGGCATGCAGGGGCGCTGGCAGCAAATTGGAAGCAATCCGGTGATCATTTGTGATACCGGACATAACCGGGAAGGGATCACACACATCATTAGGCAACTTCGCAAGCTTACCTACCAAAAATTACATATGGTTTTTGGCATGGTAGCCGATAAAGACCTGGCGCCCGTGCTTTCCCTATTGCCCAAAGAGGCCCGGTATTATTTCTGTCGCCCCGATGTCCCCAGGGGGCTGGAAGCAAAAAAGCTGGCCGCAGAGGCCAGCTTTTGGGGTTTGGAGGGCAATAGCTATCATCGCGTAGGTGAAGCGCTGGAACAAGCCAGAAAAAATGCTTCACCCCGTGACCTTATTTTTATCGGAGGCAGTACGTTCGTCGTCGCAGAAATCCTCTGAGGTATTATTCTCTTCCCTCTTCTTCTTTTTTCTCTTCTTCTCTCTTTCTTTCTAACTCTTCCTTGGCTTCACGCCTTCTTTCTTCCAGGATTTTCTCACGTGCACGCTCCCTCGCAAGGTACGATACATACTCCTGTAACTCCTGATCCTGGCGGAATTCGTTAAGGATGTCGCGATACTTGTCCATCTCCATCTCATGGTCTGCGATAATCACCTGAACCATTTCCTGCATCTCACGCTGAATTTGTGTGACGTGGGGTGCGGCCTGGTTGAAGGCATCTATTTCTTCGCTGGAAAAGTTACCACCCTGAAGCGCACCGATTTGTGCGGCACGGGCAATCTGATCAAAGCGTTCGCGGGTGAGCCCGTGTTCCTCTGTGGTTTCTGAAATGCGCTCCTGTGTGCTGCGCTGCAACGCACTCACTTCCTGGTTGGCATCAAAGAAAACCAACAGCGTTTCATCTTCAAAGTCAAATTCGACATCAGCCCATGGATCTTCTTCTTCCTCTTCTTCTTCGCCTTCAATCACTACCTCTATTTCCTGTGCATAGTGATTGGTTGGCATGCCAAGAATCATACCCAGGGCAATCAGTAATGCCATTAAGCCTTTTACCGGCGCGAATGCGTTTTGTTTGATGGTTGTCATAGTTTGTAATTGATTTTGGTTTAGTTGTCACGAATGGACAAAAATAATCATTATTCAAAAAAACAAGGCAAATAATTTAGTTAAAAGAGCCAAAATATTATCACTTGCCTTTTGATGGTGAAGTGGACTTGCATATTACAATAATCTCATAATCCCATGCATTAAGTGCAATATCTATGCCATCATTTTCCAGCTTCGTCCAATCGCTATGCTTTCGAAAACCTGCCTGAATAGGGGAGGTAAGCAGCAGGGTTTCTGCCAGACTGGCCCCATATAACTTTCGGAAATGATCTGGAATGCGGATGGTTATTCCCGGATAGCTTGTATCGGAAAAATTGGCTGCAATCAGCCATATTTCCCGCTTGTTCCAGCGGAGATAAGCATATACCGGGTCAGGGAGCCCCTGGTTCTGCCACATCAGGTCATAAAACCGCCCCCGGGCGATCACCTCCTGTTTGCAAAGTGACAACATTTGTTGATATGCTTTCCTGATTTTTTTTTCTTCCCTGGAAAGTTTTTCTTCATTACAGGCACCTTCGTCATACCATTTTTGAAAGGAGGGGACCCTGTCATAATCAAAGATGCTGGTTTTTCCGTCATCTCCACTGTAACCGCTGGCGCCTTCAGCCTTTTCGCCCGTTTCCTGTCCAAAATAGAGCATCAGGGGACCTTTGTTCATCGTGGCGGCAACTGCCATGGCGGGTATGCCTGCCTCTGCAAGGCCTGCAAAGTGATGTGAGGCAATGCGTTCCTCGTCATGGTTTTCCATAAAACGCAGCATCGCATCTTCCAGGCCCTCCTGCGATTGCCACACCCCGGTAAGCTGTTTTGCGGACTCACCCTGGATAACCCTGCGCACGGTGTCGTAAAAACCTTCCTTGTCGTATAAATAATCAAAGCCTGCATCAAGATAAGAACTGTAAGCCTGGGGGTTATAGCTCTCCGCAATAAAAAGCAGGCCCGGGAACTCCTTTTTTACTAATGGGATGAGCCATTGCCAGAATTCCACGGGTACCATTTCCGCCATGTCGCAGCGAAAGCCCCGGATCCCCTTACCCGCCCAGAAGCGGATGATGGCAAGCATCTGCTGCCAGGTAGCGGGCGGTGGATCAACGTGCATTGTTCCCCCGTTATCGAAATCTTTGCCATAATTGAGTTTTACCGTTTCGTACCAATCGTGAAATGAGGGCCTGGAAGAAAAACAGTCATTTCCTGTAGCTTTTGCAGGATATTCTTCAAACTCCTTATGAGGAAAGGCTTTGGCGGTAGGAAGGTCATAAACCTCGGGCGGCAATTCGAGCTTTTCACCGGGGATATAATAAAAGTTGTTGTCCTGGTGGAAACGTTGATCGATCCTGTCGTGTTTGCCAAAACTGACTGCCTTGCCGGCGGGCTGGTCACAATGATATCGACGGGCCACATGGTTTGGCACGAAGTCGATGATGGGCTGAAGGCCTGCCCCATGGCAGCGGGCAATCAGGGCTTCAAATTCTTCCATGCGTTCTGCGGGATTTGCTGCCAGGTCCGGACACACATCATAATAATCTCTGATCGCATAGGGTGAACCTGCCATGCCCTTAATTATAAGTGGGTTATCTGCATCAATGCCCTGATCAGGATATGCAGTGCAAGAGGCGTGCTCCAGGACGCCCGTAAGCCAAATGTGGTTGGCGCCAAGCAATTTTACCTGGTTCAGGAAATGCTTGTCTAGGTCGTTGAACTTACCGCATCCGTTATCGCTGATGCTTCCCCATGGTGTAATCTCTTTTTTTACATTGCCGGCGAGCCTCACCAGCACCTGGTATATGATGATTTTTTCGTGTTGCATGTGTTCATGTTTAGTCAAAAATATCAAAAAGTTGAAATGTCATAAGGTTGGTCTCCGGCTTCCGGGCAGGCCTCATTCATCAATAAAAAAGTCATCTGTAAAGTTGAGCAGAAACAGCTTGCTTGTTGCCCTGGTCACTGCGGTATATAGCCAGCGCAGGTATTCATTGTCCGGGGTTTTGTCCGGCAGGTACCCCATTTCCACAAAAACGTGTTGCCACTGGCCTCCCTGGGCTTTATGGCAGGTCATGGCATAGGCAAACTTCACTTGCAGTGCATTGAGGTAAGGATCTTTCCGGATGTGTGCCTTCCTGGTTCGCATATTTGGGATGTCCTGATAGTCCTGTGTGACGGCGTCATAGAGTCTGTTGGCCTCTTCTCCGGAAAGCGCCGGTCCCTCGGCATCAAGGGTGTCAAGCAGGACCTTTGCTTCGAGCAAAGGCATGTCCGGATAGTCAGCCATGCTTGCACTTACGTCCGCAAAGCGGAATCCGTGTATGGTCTCCTCCCTGTTGATGCGTTTGATCTCGAGGATATCTCCGTTGGCAATAAATCCGGCATCGTGGTCTTCGGGCAGCCAGTAGTAATTGTTTCTGACCACCATAAGCCGGTCTCCCGCACTGAGCTCATCCTCCATGAAGAGCACCCGTTGCCTGATGTGGCGGTTATACAGGCTGGCTCTTTTGTTGGAGCGGCAGATCATCAGGGCTTCCCCCTTTTCCTTCCCGGCAAAGGCAGCGTCCACCTCGTCAGCCGCATCCGCGCCCTGCACGCGGATAATGTCAGGGAATCCCGCTGTCTTGAGGGCTGGGAATCCCCCTTCCTGGCTGGCAAGCATTTTTCTTAACGATGTGGCGTTGTGTAGTATGCCACTGTCGAGAGACTGCCTGACGACTTGTTGCAATTCAAAGCTGCTGATGGACAGGTGGTATCTCTGTTGCAGGAAGGAGGTGCTAAGCGCCGGACTTTCATGCGACATCACCGGTGGAAGCTGTGCCGTATCTCCGATAAAAAGCATGCGGCAGTTTTTTCCGTTGTATGCGTATTGCATGAGGTCGTCGAGCAGGTTTGCGCCGCCAAAAAGGCTGCCTTGTTGTCCTGCCTGGCTGCTCCAGGGGATCATCGAGGCTTCATCCACGACAAACACCGTATTGCGGCGGTTGTTTTTCTGGAGGGCAAAGTGCATGATGCCCTGTGCATCGGTTTGCAGGCGATATATTTTTTTGTGTATGGTGAAGGCTTGTTGACCTGAATAGCCGGCGAGCACCTTGGCCGCCCTGCCGGTGGGAGCCAATAGCACATAGCCCATGCCAAGTGATGGCAGCACCTCCACCAGGCTGCTTACAATGGTGGTCTTCCCCGTGCCTGCATATCCCTTCAGGATAAACAGCGAGTTGGGATTGGGTTCAAACAGAAAACCAGCCAGCGCCCCAATCAGGTCATCCTGATCCTGTGTGGGCACATAGGGAAAACGCGATTTGATCCTTTTGGATATTTCAGTTGCTGATTTTGCCATGTGCGGATAACATCAGAAGGGGTAACCGATGCCCAGGTTAAAGTTCCACTCATTGAATGAAGGCAATCCTTCTGACCAGCGTTCGCCGGAGGGCATTGCCGGGTTGTGCAAGGGGAAGGCGGCGTCGAGGCGAACGAGAAAGAAGTTGAAATCCAGTCGCACGCCCGCGCCCAAGCCGATGGCAATCTCCCGGTAAAAGCGATCAAGGCGGAATTCGCCGCGGGGAAACTGCTCATTCTCCTGAAGGAACCATACATTGCCTGCATCCATAAATAAAGCGCCGTGCCAATACCGGTATACCGGGAAACGGTATTCTATATTGGCCTCCAGTTTGATGTCGCCATACTTGTCAAAACGGAGCAGGTCCGACGCCTCATAACCACCTGGTCCAAGGTTGTATATGCTCCACGCCCTGATACTGTTAGCCCCCCCACCATAATAGCTTTTTATGAATGGCATGACGTCGGTGTTTCCGTAAGGTACACCAATGCCCCCCATAACCCGGAATGCCAACGTGTTATTTTCGTCCAGCACACGGTAATACCTGAAGTCTGCATCTGCTTTAACAAACTGGGCAAAGGGGATATCCCGCAAGGTGTAATTGTCTTCTTCGTTCCTGGACAGGTCCATCCATTCGGCAGCAAGATACATGAGGTTACCTGCCGATTCCAGGTTGGCACGGAAATATACGAAGTCAGTTTCCCTGTCTATCTGCTGCGTGCTGTAAGTATAATTGTATTTCATCCCCCCAATCAGATGATCGCGATATCTGCTAAGAATCAATGGATTATCTTCTGGGATGTTGGATTGCAGGATGGAATCGTTGAAGATTTTGATCGAACTGATCTCAAAAGGGATGAATTGATGCTGGCGACGTGCATCCTGTCCCCATCTCACACCATAGCTGAAATTCAGGACGTATCTTGTGTAGTCTGGCCTTTGCCTGTAGTTAAAACCCGACAGCATGGTCGTTTTTGGCCTGGCAGTGCGCGATAAACTTTCGAATCCGATGGGAAACAACAGTTTGGGAAAATCAACAGACACTTCGGCTCCAAGTTCCACGGTATTAAACGGGAGGCGCCGAAAAATCTCTTTATCTACAGATTCTCCGCTGACTTCCAGGGCTCCTTTCAGGCGCATGTTAAGTATTTCAGCTCCTCCAAACAGATTCCTGTTCTGATAAAGGAAGTTGCTGGCAATACCCAAATTCCCGGCTGTGTTCAAGCCTTCGGCCTCAATGGTAAAGGCATTGGATGGCGAGCGGGTCAATTCCACGCTTGCATCCAGAAAGCCCAGGGAGTCCTGCTCGCTTCCGTTCGGATTCACAGCCTCCCTGAATCGGAGGTTGATATACCTGAAATTCCTCAGGCCGGCAAGATAGTTGTGTGTTTGCTCCAGCAGCTGTTGATTAAACAAATCCCCGGGACTGAAAAAAATATTGTTGGCAATGGTTGAGGGCCGGATAGCCAATGGGTCATTGTGCAAAAAAGTGTATGTCCTTTCAGGATTGCTATTGTTTACATATGTTGTTGTGTCAGCATAGGAGATATTGGGATCCAGTCGCTGGTATTCGGGATATATGTATACATTATTGATTTTGTATCTTTTGTGTGGCACCACCCGCAAACTGTCAGGATGTCTGTCAAAACGTTTACGCGGATTTTCGATGATCATTTCGATATCAACCTGTTTATTGGTCAGTGTGCTGTCTACCTGAAAAAAGATGAAATCCCGTGAAAAATTAAAAAATCCTGCATTCTTCAGGTGCCTCGTCATCCGCTGCCTTTCCTGGTGCAATAAATCGGCGTCATAACGATCACCTCTTGAAAGTAAAGAATTGGTGGTGTCTGCGTGCACAAAAGAAGCAAGGCGTTCATCCCGGATTTGGTAATCGATGTGCCTGATGGTGTAAGGGATGTTTCCCTTTATGGCATAGGTGATGTTGGCGCGTTTGCCCCGGGTGCGCACCTCGTGGTCTACTTGTGCATTAAAATAGCCTTTGTTTTGGAGGAAAAGTTCAAGTTGGCGCTCAGAGTGGTTTGCCAGGGCGGGGTCATAAATTACCGGTGGCTCTCCGATATTATTTTTTATCCAGTTTTTGAAGCGGTTCTCTTCACCCCTGTCGGCCAACTGGTAAATGCCCAGTCGAAAGCGGTATAATCCCAATAGCCTGCGATTCGGAGTCTGTTGGAGGTGGCTTCGCAGTTCATGGGTGTTTAGATCCACATCATCTGCTTCAATACGGTTGCGGTTAAGCAGGTATTGGTCTTCCGGAATGTTTCGCGCAGGGCTGCATGATGCGAAAATCAAGCCAGCAAAGGAAATAAGTAGTAGCAACTGTAATTTGGAATACTGCACCGGGCCTCCTGTCAATTTTTTATCATACAAAATTAACCATTATGTAACATATGTACTGAGATCACAGGTTCATTTTTGCATTTTTTTATCGCATGACTTGTACGGGTGTCATATCAACGCAACTGTAGCCGGCCCAGGTGTTGATCTCTTTCCTGATCTCTGCAAAACACAACCCTTGGATAGCTCATGTTATGGGCGGCTTATGGGCGGCTTTTCTTTTTTGAGCTTAGAAAAACGCTGCAACTTATGCGGCACAGTAGCATTGACAAGATTGCAGTGGCATCCATTTTTCAGGTACTTTTGTGATCTGCTTTTATCCATTTTCATAACTTTGCCAAAAAAATAACGGATGGCATTAATTCAAAGTATATCTGGGATACGAGGAACCATAGGTGGGCTTCCCGGAGAGGGGCTTTCCCCGCTGGATGTGATGAAGTTTTCGGGCGCTTATGGCATGTGGCTGCGCCAAAACTATCAGGATCAGCAAATTCTTGTGGTCATTGGGCGTGACGCCCGGTTGTCCGGCCCGCTGGTATCTGATGTGCTCACCTCCACATTGCGGGCGATGGGCATTGATGTCATTGATGCCGGATTGTCTACGACACCAACCATTGAAATGGCTGTTATCGTGCTCGGTGCCCAGGGCGGTGTGATCATCACGGCCAGCCATAACCCCAAAAACTGGAATGCCCTCAAGCTTCTTAATGCGCAAGGAGAGTTCATGACCAAAAAAGAAGGAGCGGAGATGCAAAAGCTCATGGAGCCTGCTCATTTCTCCTTTGTTCCATCCGATATGCTCGGACGTTTAGATGTCAATGAAACCCTCCTTGAGATGCATATTGAAAGGATCCTGGATCTAGATCTCGTGGATGCGGATGCGATTGCAGCAGCTAACTTCCGCATCGCGGTGGATGGCATCAACTCTTCGGGCGGCATTGCGGTTCCCCTGCTGTTGCGGGCACTCGGCGTCAATGACGTGCATGAGATCTTTTGTGAGCCGACCGGGTTGTTTCAGCACAACCCCGAACCCCTGGAAGAAAACCTTTCCAGGTTGTCTGAGGCCATTGTAAATCATGGTGCTGATCTCGGCTTTGCCGTGGACCCCGATGTGGATCGCCTTGCCATTGTGTGTGAAGACGGAGCAATGTTTGGAGAGGAGTACACCCTGGTGGCCGTTGCGGATTACGTGTTGGCGCAAACACCCGGAAATACTGTCAGCAATCTCTCTTCTACCCAAGCACTTGCCGAGGTCACAGGTAATTATGGTGGTTCGCATGCTTTCTCGGCGGTAGGGGAGGTCAATGTCGTACAGGCGATGAAGTCAAACAAGGCGGTGATTGGCGGCGAAGGCAACGGAGGTGTGATCTACCCGGAACTTCATTATGGACGCGATGCCCTTGTGGGCATTGCCCTGTTCCTGACCCACCTGGCAAAGAAAAAGCTTACCTGCAGCAGGCTAAAAAAGACCTACCCCCAGTATCACATGTCAAAAAATAAGGTCGAATTGCCGGAAGGCACGGACCTGGAGGGAGTGCTAGCTATCATTGCCAACAAATACAACGACCGTGAACAGGATCATCAGGACGGCCTGAAGATCTGGTTTGACAAGGAGTGGGTGCACCTTAGGAAATCCAACACCGAGCCTGTGATCCGCATATATGCGGAAAGCGATAGCCTGGTGAAGGCCGACCACATGGCCACCAACCTGGAGGCGGACATTAGTGATGCGCTGAAAGCCCTTTGATGACTGCCATTGCCTGCTCTATGCTGCTGACATTATGGACGGTGACTGCCAGATGACCATCCATCTCCTTAACCTGTGATTGCCGGGGATGGTCTTGTACATACTCCAACATCCTCCCAAAAGCCTTGCTCTGATAAAACGCTTCGTTTTCCTGTTCAGGAAGGTGTGCGATCATTTTACCCGATTTCAGGATGATTTTTTGAATGTCCATTTGCCGTGCAAGCCATCGGAGATCTACGGCTTTTAACAAGCCGGTGACCGCCTCCGGCATGGGTCCAAAGCGATCCCTCAAGCGGGCTGCGAAAGCTTGAAGCTTTTCGTTGTCTTGAATATTATCCAGCTCTTTGTAGAGCTGCAGCCGTTCTTCAATGTTCGAGACATAATCACTGGGGATCATCAGCTCCAGGTCTGTTTCCAATTGACAATCCCTTTGTGCATGTTGTGCTGCTGCCTCACCCTCTTCTGTCGTAAACACATCCCTGAACTCATCTTCCCTGAGTTCGGCTATGGCTTCATCCAGTATCTTGTGGTAGGTGTCGAGGCCTACTTCAGTGATGAAGCCGCTTTGTTCTGCACCCAACATGTTTCCGGCTCCCCGGATGTCGAGGTCACGCATGGCGATGTTGAAGCCACTTCCAAGCTCCGAAAACTCCTCAATGGCCTTGAGCCTTCTCCTGGCCTCGTCCGTGAGGGTGCTGAGGGAAGGGGATAGCAGGTAGCAAAAGGCTTTTCTGTTGGTTCTTCCCACGCGGCCGCGCATCTGATGCAGGTCACTCAACCCGAAATGGTGTGCGTTGTTAATGATGATGGTATTGGCGTTAGGGATGTCGAGTCCGGATTCGATGATGGTCGTTGAGATGAGCACGTCATACTCGCCGTGAATGAAGTCGACCATGATCTTTTCCAGCTGGCTGCCCTCCAACTGTCCGTGACCAACGGCAATCTTCACGTCCGGGCAGCTGCGTTGCACAATGGCAGCTACCTCCTGGATGTTTTGCACCCGGTTGTGTACGAAAAACACCTGCCCGCCACGCGAGACTTCATATTCGATGGCTTCCTTGATGAGCTGGTCGTTATACACGTGGACCTCCGTGATGATGGGATAGCGGTTCCTGGGGGGGGTATTGAGGAAGGAGAGGTCTCGGGCCCCCATCAGGGAGAACTGCAATGTGCGTGGAATGGGTGTGGCCGTCAGTGTCAGCGTATCTACATTGACCCGCAACTGTTTGAGCTTCTCCTTGGACGACACGCCAAACTTTTGTTCTTCGTCTATGACCAGCAGCCCCAGGTCTTTAAACTTCACATCTTTGCTGAGTAGCCGGTGTGTGCCGATCAGGATGTCCACCCGGCCGTCTTTTGCCTCTTCCAGGGCTTGTTTTTTCTCCTTGTTGGTGCGAAAACGACTCACGTAATCGATCTTGCAGGGAAAGTCACGAAGCCGTTCACTAAAGGTATAGTAGTGCTGAAGCGCCAGGATGGTCGTAGGCACCAGCACGGCGACCTGCTTAGAGTCGCTGACTGCCTTGAATGCTGCCCTGATCGCAATTTCTGTCTTGCCAAAACCCACATCACCACAGATCAGCCTGTCCATCGGGATCGGTGCTTCCATGTCTTTTTTTACATCCTGGGTAACCTTTTCCTGGTCAGGAGTGTCTTCAAAGATGAAAGAGGCTTCAAGCTCGTGTTGCAAATAGGTGTCGGGAGAAAAGGCATGTCCTTTTTGGGCCTTGCGTTTGGCGTAGAGCCTGATGAGGTCAGCCGCAATGTCCTTTACCTTTTTCTTGGTCTTGTTTTTCAGCCTGGCCCAGGCATTGCTTCCCAAGCGGTGCAGGCTTGGCGTAACGCCCTCCTTGCCTGCATAACGGGAAATGCGATGCAGGCTGTGTATGCTCACATACAGGATGTCGTTGTTCTTGTATACCAGCCTGATGGCCTCCTGCAGCCTGCCATTGACCTCGATCTTTTCAAGGCCGCTGAAAACCCCTATGCCATGGTCGATATGTGTTACATAGTCGCCGGGCTTCAAATTGTGAAGGGCCTTTAGGCTCAGTGCTTGTTTGCCGGTAAACTTATCGCGCAGCCTGTAGCGGTGATACCGGTCAAAGATCTGGTGGTCGGTGTAACAGGCCACCTGATTGTCCATGTCGGTAAACCCTTCATGCAGGCTTAGGAGCATGGACTCATATGCGAGGTCATCGAGTGTATCCCGGGAGGCCGTCAGCGTTTCAAATATGTTTTGAATCCGTCGGATCTGCTTTTGCGTATCAAAAAGCAGGATGTTTTGAATGTCCTTGCGTTGGTTCGATGACAACCGCTGGATGAGCAGCTCAAATTGCTTGTTGAAATTGGGTTGTGGCTGGTGATTAAATGAAAAATGGAATGCGCTCCCTTTAGACAGATGCGTCCTCCTGAACTCAACCAGCTTATGAGCCTGCAATTGTTCCAGCACCTCTTCGCTGCCAAGGAATTTTTCTTCGCTATACCGGCCTTCCTCGAAGCCCTTGCTGATCACATCCAGCAGCAATGCCGTATCATCCGACCACACAATGGTGTTGGCAGGCATGGAATGCAGTAGGGACTCCTTGCTGACCTCCTGCTTCGTTTCAAGGGCGTGGATGTCGGGTAGGATGCTGACGGACTCCAGCATGTCTATGGAAAGTTGATTTTCCGGGTTGAAGGTCCGCAGGCTTTCCGTTTCATCTCCCAGGATCTCAATTCGAAAGGGGTAGTCGTTGGAAAAGGAGAACACATCCACGATGCCGCCACGGATTGAAAACTGGCCAGGTTCAACGACGAAGTCGACACGCTCGAAACCAAAGTCTACCAATACTTCCATCAGGAAGTCCACAGAAAGCTCATCATTTTTGTTTATCCGGAAGGTGTTTTTCATCAAGGCCTTTCTGGATATGATCTTTTCGGCAAAAGCTTCAGGATAGCTGACGATGAGTGTTTTTGACTCGGCCGTGGACACGCGGTTCATGACTTCCGCCCGCAGCAGGATGCCGGCCTTATCTTCTTCATTTGACTTTTCGGGCTTTTTATAAGATGACGGGAAGAAAAAGCTGGTGCGGTTTTCATAGGCTTTATCCCTTTCATCCAACAGGCTTTCCAGGTCGTTGAAGAAATAAGCGGCCGATTCTTTGTCGGGGAGGACGAACAAAAAGGATTTGGCGACTTTTTGGGTGCTTGCTGCGGCGATCACTGCTGTGGACGAGCCGGCGAGACCTTCTGTGCGAGCAGCTACACGGTCTTTGGTCTTTAAAAAGGCGGTGAGCTCTTTGAAAGGGTTACTTTGGGTAAAAAACTTCAGAAATTGATCAGCAGATAACACAAGATGACTGTTTAGGCGTATTGTTGCATGTAAGATTCCACTTGTTCGACCATCTCACGAGGTCCCACAAAGAAGGGTGCTCTTTGGTGCAGCGTTTCGGGGTCGATCTCCATGATGCGCTTGAACCCGTTGCTTGCTTTACCACCGGCTTGTTCTGCAAGAAAGGCAATGGGGTTGCATTCATACAGCAACCGCAATTTGCCGTCGGGTTGCTTTTTGGTGCCCGGATACAGGAAAATGCCCCCTTTGATCAGGTTCCGGTGGAAGTCAGCCACCAGGGAACCGATGTAGCGCGACGTATAAGGTCGGTGCGTGGATACATCATCTTGCTGGCAATATTTGATATATTGTTTGACCCCCTCCGGAAAGTAAATGTAATTCCCCTCGTTGATGGAGTATATTTTGGATTGCGCAGGAAACTGCATGTCCGGATGTGACAGGCAGAAGATCCCGACAGAGGGGTCAAGCGTAAAGCCGTTCACACCTTTGCCCGTGGTATACACCAGCATGGTGGAGGATCCGTAGATCACATAGCCGGCAGCCACTAAATTGACTCCCGGCTGAAGGAGGTCTTCGCTTGTCCCACCGCCTACTTCCGTGATGCGGCGGTAGATCGAGAAGATCGTTCCGATCGACACGTTGGATTCAATGTTGCTGCTGCCATCCAGCGGGTCCATGGCTACCACGTATTTCCCCATCTCAGAAAACTCATTGCTGAAAGAGATGACCTTCTCATTCTCCTCGCTGGCAATGGCACAACACTCTCCGCCACCCTTCAGGGCGGTGATAAACATGTCGTTGGCAAACACATCGAGCTTTTTTTGCGCTTCTCCCTGTATGTTTTCTTTTCCGGCCGTGCCCAGGATGTCCACCAGCCCTGCGGCGTTGATCTCCCTGTTGACGATTTTTGCTGCCGTAGCAATGTCGTTGAGAAGCCTTGTGAGCGCACCCTTTGCGTGCGGATACTCAGACTGCCTCTGAATGATGAATTCAGTGAGTGTGGTAATTTTTGCGCGTGCTACCATGGTGCGGGTGATTTTTTAAATGACAAAATGACAAAAGGACGAAAAGACAAAATGTCTAAAGGTCTATAGGTCGAAAAGTCCAAAAGTCCGGGTATGCGATGGCTTCGATCTACTTCTTACTTCTTACTTCTTACTTCCTTCTCCCTGTTATCCACTAACACCAAACGCAGCAAAGCAAGGGCAGCATTGCCGGCCCTGATGATGTTTCTCTCCCTTTTATCGCCAAATTGATACTTTTTGCTGGTTACCTCATCGTCTGGTGCGGCTACGGCAACCCATACGGTACCTACGGGTTTTTCTTCCGTGCCACCCTCAGGGCCGGCTATGCCGGTGACTCCGATTCCATAGGTGGTCTTCAGTTTGTTTCGTATGCCCTTTGCCATGGATTCCGCTGTTTCACGGCTAACCGCGCCATGCGTTTGCAGCAGCCCGTGATCAACCTGCAGCATCTTTTCTTTGATCCTGTTTTCATAAGCCACGACACTGCCTGCATAATATGCTGAGCTGCCAGGCACACCGGTGATCCTGTGGGCAATGTAGCCCCCGGTGCAGCTTTCTGCGGTTGAGAGGGTGGCGTTTTGTTCTTTCAGCATCTGCCCAACCACTGCCTCCAGGCTGTCGTCATCATAACCCCAGATGTATTCGGGGATGAGCTTAATGAGTTTGTCCACTTCATTATCAACCCTATGTTCAAGCCTTTCCATGGACTTCCCCTTTGCAGTCAGCCTGAGCTTTACGATGCCTGTGGAGGGGAGGTATGCCAGCTGCATGTCCGAAGGCAGGCTGTCCTCCCAATCGGAGAGCTTTCTGGCCAGGTCCGATTCTCCGATCCCATGCGTAAGTACCGTTCGGTGCAATATGTATTGCTCCCGTCCCATATCCTCCAAAGCGCGCAGCACGTGCTTGCCCATCATCTCTTTCATTTCATAGGGCACGCCGGGCATGGCGATGCAATGGGTCTTTCCTGTGCTGAACCAAAATCCCGGTGCGGTACCAAAGGGATTCCGGATGATTTTCGCCTTATCCGGAACCATTGCCTGGTCGCGGTTTAGCTCACTGACCACCCGGCCCCTGTCTTTAAGGTATTGGGTAATGTCGTCCAGGACCTGTTGGTTCAGCACCAGCTTGCTTTCAAAAAAACCGCACAGCACATCCCGGGTCACGTCATCGCGGGTGGGGCCCAGGCCACCGGTGATCAGCACCAGAGAGCATCTGTCCACGCCATCCTGTAAGGTACGGTGGATGTCGTCCCGGTCATCAGTGATCACCCTGATCTCGTCCACTTCAACCCCGATGTCATTCAATGCAGACGCCATCCATGCCGCGTTGGTGTTCACCGTCTGGCCTATCAGCATCTCTTCACCTATGGATATGATAAACGCTTTCATGATAAAGAAGGACAAAAGGACAAAAAGACAAAAGGACAAAAAGACAAAAGGACCAATTGTTTTGCCAAAAATAATCAATAATATGCAAGATGCCTTGGCAATAAGCCAATTGTTTGTGCTTTTGCTTAACTTTGTCTTTTATGGCTGTTTGCCGTTGGCTTTTGGCTATTAGCTATTGGCTATTGGCTATTAGCTTTCTTGCCAACAGCCAACAGCTAAAAGCTAATAGCAGTCTTGTGGAAATCACAAGCGCCAGATAACCAATAAGTTGAAAATTGTAAGCATATGAAACGAGCCATGCCAATATATTGACACACACGAGAATAATTATGTCATGGCGAGTTTGGCTTTGCCGAGCTCGCAAGTGCTCGGTTCATCTGACCGAAATATAAAAATTATAAACAGATGAAACGAGCCATGCCAATCTATTGACACACAAGAGAATGATTATGTCATGGCGAGTTTGGCTTCGCCGAGCTCGCAAAATGCTCGGTTCATGTGCCCGAAATATAAAAATTATAAACAGATGAAAATTAAAGAATCTGAGCTTGTATTGAACCCAGACGGGAGTGTTTACCACCTGAAGTTGAAGCCGGAGCATATAGCGCCTAATGTAATTGTAGTAGGTGATCAGGGCAGGGTAGAGGTTATATCCCAGTATTTTGAGAAAATTGAACATAAGATCCAAAACAGGGAATTTCTTACGCATACGGGATATTACCGGGGTGAGCGGATCACGGTGCTTTCGACCGGTATCGGTACGGATAACATTGACATTGTGATCAATGAACTGGATGCCGCCGTGAACATAGATTTGGAGAAACGTGTCGAAAAAGAGAAGCACACCGCGCTGAACATCGTGCGGCTGGGTACCTCAGGCGCTTTACAGGAGGACATCCCGGTAGACACCTTTGTGGCGTCGGCATTCGGATTGGGTTTTGACGGGCTGCTCCATTTTTACCAGTACGATCAGGGCTTGACCGAGACGGCCATGGAGGATGCATTCATAAAACATACGGCCTGGAACGAGCGCCTCGCGAGACCT
>Ga0207421_10001919_pt1 | contig 26306 bp, 24 predicted proteins | sample SodLakKL_010_SED_4_FD_187542 | JGI IMG/M metagenome (GOLD analysis project Ga0207421, IMG submission 187542) | Alkaline sediment microbial communities from Lake Tanatar, Kulunda Steppe, Russia - 8KL_010_SED (SPAdes) (version 2) | ecosystem: Environmental > Aquatic > Non-marine Saline and... | reverse complement strand
CTCTTCAACCAGCGCTGCCATCTTCTCGCTATTTGTAATAACAGTAAGCGGAATACCTAAAACTGGGTACGTCTTTTTATAGCATTCATTTTTCATCATCATAATAATTTACCCTTTTAATGATTCAGCATAATAGCTTTCTCTTAGCAGCTTTGCCTTTAAGATCTCCAGTATTCTCTCGCGCAAACCCTGTCCGCCAACCGACAGGATTAACTGAGCCAGCGGTGTAATTATCCAGCTGCCCAAATAGGCTATAAACCAGCCCCACTTTTCTTTTTTGCCCTGGGTAGGCTTCACAAGATTCAATATAGCCCGGAATGTTTCCTGGCCGGCCTCAAACCACTGCAGCTGGTTTGAATAACGAACCTGGTTCAGCATATACTCATATAACTGCAGCATAACTCTCTTATTTCGTGCATTTCCGGGACTTAACCTGTAATGCAAGGTTTTATATTCATTGTCTGCAATTACCATGTCAAGTGACTGGCTTTCTATGAGTCTTTTTAGTTTATCGGGGATTTTATTTAAGATACCTGGCTCCTTGATAATACCGGTATCCAAGCCAAGGAAACGTTGTGTGGTATGCAGGGCAGCATAAATCACCCTATCAAAACCGGCTTCCCCAGCATTCTTAATCAGCCTGGCCCATTGGCTATGATCAAGGCTTTCCGCTACCAGCTTTAAATCATAAAGCTGTATCGCCCGCATTTGCCCTTCATACTGGTTGCGGGCACAGTGACAGGATAGCATCATTAGCAAGTTATCTTTTAAAGGTTGAAAAGCATAATTATAACCTAAGAATTTATGTTCCACATTTTGCCAGAGTAAATCTGTAATATCATAATCCAGGTGACCGATCGGCCAATTAACTTCCTTATGCAGTTCAATCACAAGAGGATTATCCGGGTGTTCTCCGTTCATGCTAACTGGTTTTCCAGGCAGTGAATATTGAACATGATGAAAGCTATCATGATCTAAACAATAGCCCATTTTGCTCAGTATTTGACCAACATTTGCCAAGTCCTCCGGCTTTATAAGCAGATCAATATCAGACATGGGACGCAAAGCCGCGTCTTCATAATAACTACTTATTAACAGTGCCCCCTTTAAAGGCATCACATCTAATGATCTCAGGGAGGTTTGTTCAAGTATATCTTGCAGAGTGACTTTCACTTTATTAACTCTTTCTTCATTGAGATAATATTGTTCGGTGATATAACGCTGAAAATCTGGATTGAAATAGTCATAAGCGCCGGAGAGGGTAGATAATTTATAAAGTAAAGGAGCAATTCCATGGGTTTGAGCAACAAACTTTGCAGCATGCCATTGCAACTCTGTCCATGTGGCTGATTGAGCTGCCACAGCTTTACAATCATTTAGTTTCAAGATTTCAATTAAAGATACCGAAAAAAAGCGGTCAATATAACCTTGTTTTGAAGGCACAGATAAACAACTCCACAGTGATTATGCATATAACCTTATCATACATTCTGAGTTGTTTCAATATTAGCAAACTGTCTTAATTAGTTGATTAGTATGCTAATCATTTAAAAGCATCTGCTCCAGGTCAAGCGGATCTACCCGCTTACCGGCCTTGTATGCGCGCATATTGCCACCCGATATTTCATCGATTAATACAACCTGGCCGTTTTCTTCGACCCGACCGAACTCGAGCTTTATATCGTATAATTCCAGGCCTTTTTTAGCCATTTCATCTTTGATGATACAGCAAATTTTCCTGGTTAAATCTTTAACCTCGGCACATTCTTCCAGGGACATCAAGCCAAGCATCGCCAGACCTTCCTCACATATAGGCGGGTCCCCGCGGTCATCATCTTTCAGGGTAAACTCAACAAATGCGTCAAGGGGCTGTCCTTCTTCGGCATACGTCCCGTAACGCCGCATAAAGCTGCCGACCGCGCGGTAACGACAGATTACTTCTACCCCGTTACCGAAAGCTTTGGCCGGTTTAACGGTCATTGTTGCTTTCTCAATATCAGCATCAACATAATGAGTCGGTATGCCCTGCTTTTCAATTAGCTCAAAGAACATTTTCGACAGGCACAGCCCGGCCCGGCCGGCCCCCTCAATCGAAAGCCCAACCTGGTTGGCCCCGGGATCAAAAACACCGTCTTCACCTGTGCAATCATCCTTAAACTGCAGAAGGTACTTTCCGTCTTTCAAATCAAATACATCCTTGGTCTTGCCCGTGTAAACTTTTTTCACTTTAATTCCAGGCTCCTTTACTTATTCAGTTACTTATCCAATGGCAGAATAGATTCGGGCTCAAGGCTATCAATTCCTGCTAATTATCCCAGCGGCCCTTTAATAACATAGAATTTTTCTATATACTTATAGTTATAAAAACAAGTTTCACAAGGAGCGTTAAAAATGAACCAGACTATTGATTTGCTTAAGGCGCATCGTTCTGTTCGCAAGTTCGAAAAGAAAGATGTTGAAGAAGATAAAGTTAAAGCTATAGTTGAGGCCGCTCAATGGTCGGCCACCTCAAGCAATTACCAGGCATATACCATAATCAGGGTAACCGACCCCGAAAAGCGAGCGAAAATTGCCCGCCTGGCAGGAGGGCAAAAATGGATTGAAGAGTGCCCTCTCTTTCTAATTTTCTGCGCAAACTTAAAACGCAGTAAAGACTGCTGGGAAGAAATCGATCCTTCAGTACTCTCCAACGCTGAAATGTTTATCACCGCTACCGTGGACACCGCCCTTGCTGCACAGAAGGCATTTGTTGCCGCCCAGTCTCTGGGCTTGGGCGGGGTATATATCGGCGGTATCCGCAACGACCTGCAAACCGTTTGTGAGCTGCTTGATATACCGGACCTGGTTTACCCCGTTTTCGGAATGTGCCTTGGCTACCCCGCTGAATCTCCGGACCAGAAGCCCCGCCTGCCCATGGAAGTTATTTTTAAAAAAGACCGTTACCACGAAGATGGTGATGATGAGCTGTTAAAGAAATATAACAGGGCAATGAAAGATTATTACATGGAGCGCACAGGCGGTGAAAAGGAAGATACCTGGGGCAGCCACTGCGGCAGCTCCATGATGGCAAAAACAAGGGAATACCTCGGTAATTTTCTCAAGGCCAGGGGTATCGGAGTAAAGTAAGAAGCCTTTATAACAAGCGATTAAAAAGCAATTTTATTAATCCCCTCTGTATCGTATGCTTAAGCGACCTGTTAAGCACTGTTTATTCAACCCTTATTGAACAGCACGATCCGGTTAGAATTAGTCCCGGACTGGTTATTGTTTACTCCCCAGATATTAGCTGTTTTAGTAAATTCCTGCCTGTTAACCACCACGCCGGGACAACTAAACCCTGCCTTCAGGCCTAAAGGAATGACATAGTCATCCAGCCTGACTTTGCCCTTCCTGACCTCGCCCACTTCAAAGGCAACCCAGCCCCCCGGTTTGGTTATGCGGTACAGTTCTTCAAAGACTTTTCCCATTTTTGCAGACCAGTCCTCCACCGTCCTGGCCATGGTAATTTGCTGCTCAATTTTCCGGGTATCCAGGCTATTGAACCAGCACCTTAACCAGTTATCCTTCGAGTACTGCACTATATCCAGAAATGGCGGAGAAGTAACCGTCAGGTCAATAGATTCACCGGCTATTTCACCCGTTTCTGAGGCATCCCTTTCGGGGAAAAGCCCCGTCCTTGCTGCTTCCCTTAAAGAAGAAACCTGATCCGGCAACACGTTCTTTAGCAATGTCATGGTTTTCCGCATCATTATTTTCTTGGTATTACGGTACTCCGGTTCCTGCTTGCGCTTTTTATTAATCTTAACCTGGCTTTCCTGGCTGACAGCCTGGTTCGGCGGCAGCGTATATACTGAAAAGAATCCTTTAGAATGACCGGTGAGACGGTTCGTGGCAACCATCCTGATCCAGTGGTCCAGGTCATCATCAGAGCCGCTTCTTTTCTTACCTTCAAGGTATCTCTTCAAAGAGACAATTTCCGCCTCTGTTTCTGGATGGTAAAACATGGACAGATCAAGATTTGCCCTTAAAGATTGATCATGAGGAATTTCCTCTAGCCTTGCCTCCACCTTTGCCGGTGAGGGCACAGCCAGGCGGGGGTAGGTTAGTATTTGACTCAGGGGGTTTATATCATTTGAAACAACCTTACGCCCTAATAAGCCGGCTTCGATTACCGTTGTTCCGCGACCGCTGAACGGGTCATAAACCGTGTCCCCTCGCTCGGTGAGAAGTTCTATAAAAAACCGCGGCAGCTGGGCCTTAAAACAAGCCCGGTAGGATATTTCATGAATAGAGGCTGCCTGCCGCTGTCTTGCAGTCCAGTACTCATTAATAAACCAGGGGACCACGATTCCGTTTATTTCAGCAGTTTCTATTATTGTTTCAGCGCAATCATCAACCGGAAATAATGAACTGTTATCGGCCTCACTGTAGGTAAAGCTTTTTAAGTATTCTTTTACTTCCTCAAGACTTTTTGTCAACTATAATCACAATCTTTCTTTGATAATTCACTAGATAAACAATATAAATTTATTCTCCACCGGACAAAACAACCCTTTAATGAATAATGGGGCATTAAATATTTTTTATACACTTCTCTTTTTATGCTTAAGAAGTCCGGTAAGTAAGCGCTGGATTGAAACAGCTTAGAGTGGCACGGCACTGGTAATCTATTTAATCAAGGCTATAAATTGCCCTTTTACACGATTGCTAAACTTTTAAACAATCTATGCCTTTTAAATCACTCAACCGGATAATCAAATTGTTATAATAAATGAATATTTGGGCTTGTATATCGTTTCTGCTTGATTTATCACAAGATTGTGTAGTATTATAATATTAGCTGAATTCAAGCTTTTGTATACAAGGAGGTAATATTATGGACGAGAAAGATCGCAAAAATACGACCAATGATGCAGGCAACCCTGTATCAAGTGACGAGTTCTCCCTTACCGTGGGACCTGACGGCCCCGTTCTGCTGCAAGATCATTACCTGTTCGAACAAATGGCCAACTTCAACCGGGAAATGATCCCGGACCGCCAGCCTCATGCCAAGGGGTCGGGGGCCTTTGGACATTTCGAGGTGACCGAGGACGTCAGTGCCTACACTAAAGCCAGCGTGTTCCAACCGGGAGTGAAAACCGAAGTGCTGGCCAGATTTTCCACAGTAGCCGGTGAAAGCGGCAGCCCTGATACCTGGCGGGACGTACGCGGCTTTGCCATCAAATTCTACACTGACGATGGCAACTACGATATGGTTGGAAATAACACACCTGTTTTCTTCGTACGAGACCCGATGAAGTTCCAGCACTTTATCCACTCCCAGAAGCGGCGCGCGGACAGCGGATTACGAGATAACGATATGCAGTGGGACTTCTGGACCCTGTCGCCCGAAACGGCCCATCAGGTCACCATCCTGATGAGCGACCGTGGAGTCCCTAAAAGCTATCGGCATATGAATGGCTACACGAGTCACACCTTTATGTGGATCAATGCCGAGGGTGAGCGTTTCTGGGTAAAGTACCACTTTAAGACCGACCAGGGCATCGATTTCCTCACCCAGGAAGAGGCCGACAAGATTGCCGGTGAAGATGCCGACTATCATCGCCGCGACCTGTTTAATGCAATCAGGCAGGGGGATTACCCCAGCTGGACTCTAAAAGTCCAGATTATGCCGTTCAAAGATGCCGAGACCTACCGTTTCAACCCCTTTGATCTTACCAAGGTCTGGCCCCACGAAGACTATCCCTTACATGAAGTGGGACGGCTAACGCTTAATCGCAACCCCAACGATTTTCACAGCGAGATCGAGCAGGCTGCATTCGAACCAAACAGCCTGATTCCGGGGATAGGGCCCAGCCCGGATAAAATGCTTCTTGCCCGCCTGGTTTCTTACGCCGACGCTCACCGGGCACGTCTGGGTGTCAACTACAAGCAGATTCCGGTTAACCGTCCGAAGAGCCCGGTTCACAGCTACAGCAAGGGTGGCACCATGCGAATCGAGAATGTATCTGATCCGGTTTATGCGCCCAATTCAAAGGGTGGTCCCGAGGCCGACCCGGAGAAGTACCCGGAGGAGGCTGTCTGGAGCGCCGAAGGGGAGTTTATCCGTGCCGCTTATACCATGCGCAAGGACGATGACGATTTCGGCCAACCCGGCACCCTGGTGCGTAAGGTTATGGACGATGCCCAGCGTGACCGGCTGGTGTCAAACGTGGCCGGTCACCTGAAAGATGGCGTAACCGAGCCTGTTTTGCAGAGGGCTCTCGAGTACTGGCGCAACATCGATAAAGAGATCGGCGATCGCATTGCCAAAGCTGTGCAGGAAGACTAACCCGAACATACCTGTATAGGCAACTCTTGATTTCGACCGACAAAAGCAATTACAGGAGCGGCCTTCGAGCGGCCCCAGGTTATGACGGTGTTTTTCCCGGCATCCTGGCAGCTGCTCCGGCCGCTCCTTCACATAACTGTTGCTCACCATGCCATTTTAATAAAGCTTTTACTGGAAGGGCCTTCTCATAGATTACAACCTTTTAATTTTTACTCTACGCGAAAACTTGTCACGACAAGGTTAAACCTATTTGGTCCAATTCTCTATTTCCAGGCCATCGATCCTGCTGAATTCATTCTCATTGTTAGTGATCAAGGTGCCGCTATTAGCCATGGTTGCTGCAGCAATTATCAAGTTATTAGGGCCGATTGGTGTTCCTTTTTAAGCCATATCAGTATTTTCAAGCTCTGCCGCTTTTTCTATTTTTTTCAGGGTTTCGGCATCTACATATAAAGATAATTGAGGCATGGTAATGACCTCCTCCCATTACGCAAGTATATTATATCTTATGCCTGGCAATCTGGTATTAGTAAACAGCCTTAAAATGTCAAAATGCTTTATAGAGAAATTACATCTTTTCTACTAGACAATTTTAAAAGGATTTCTTTGTGATACCTTGAATTGCTTATAATGAGCAAGCCAATAAATAAAGAAGGATGATGTACAGTGACTGCCACAGTTTATTATACCGATATGACCACTAAGGCTGACAGAAACTTGCTGGAGAAAACCAGGGAAGCGGCAAAAAGAGCCGGCATTACCAATAATATAGAAAAAGACGACCTGGTTGCCATTAAGCTTCATTTTGGCGAACCGGGAAACCTTGCTTTTACCCCTCCTCCCCTGCTCAAAGTTATCACAGATATGGTCAGGGAAAAAGGCGGCAAGCCTTTCTTAACCGATGCAAACACCCTGTACCGGGGCAAAAGACGCAACGCTGTCGACCATTTCGAAACGGCTATCAAGAACGGCTTTACCTATGAAACTGTCGGCGCTCCTGTTATTATTGCCGACGGCTTAATCGGCGCCGATTATGTTAACGTAGAAGTTGGCGGCAAGCACTTTGATACAGTAAAGATCAGCAGCGCTGTACACCAGGCAGATGCAATCATTGCCATAAGTCACGTAAAGGGCCACGAGCTGTTCGGCTTCGGCGGAGCCCTGAAAAACATCGGGATGGGCTGCGGCAGCCCTTCCGGCAAACAGGCCATGCACTCCGACATGGTCCCAAAGGTAGACCCTGAAAAGTGCATTGCCTGCGGAACCTGTATTGAATACTGCCCGGAAGATGCCATTTCCAGGGTTAAAGACAGTAAGGCTTTTATCGATGAAGAGCTCTGTATCGGATGCGGGGAATGTGTAGCCTTCTGCCCGGTAGAGGCCATTCCGATTAACTGGAAAACGGATGAAGCTGTAATCCAGGAAAAAACTGCTGAATATGCTTATGGGGTAACGAAGCCGAAGCAGGGTAAAACTGGATTTATTAACTATGTTATGAACGTTACCCCGGACTGCGACTGCGCACCGTGGAACGATATTCCCATTGTTTCAAACTTAGGAATCCTGGCCGCTACGGACCCGGTGGCAGTGGACCAGGCCTCCCTGGATCTGGTCAACCAGGCACCCGTGATCAGTAACTCTGTCCTGGGCAAAAAAAACGAACCTGCAGATGCCGACAAATTCAGGGCGGTTCATAAGAAGAATACCGGCTATATTTTAGACCACGGTGAATTTTTAGGCATGGGCACCAGAAAACATGAACTGAAAACCTTCTGGATGAAACAGAGTAAAAAGGTTGAATAGCGGCCTACTTACACAATAAGTGGCTTGACTGAAACTAGCATAACAAGGATACTAAAGCTATGCTCAGTTATCCTTTTAATTTTCCAAAATTTCCGGGGATCTTTTTAAAGCGGTTAAACCGTTTTGTGATCGAGGTGGAGTTAGGCGGCCGCATTGAACAGGCGTACCTGGCCAACCCCGGCCGGCTGTGGGAGCTGCTTTTACCCGGCACAGAGATATTGCTCAGCCCTGCGCCAGCAAATGGAAAGCTGCCCTACACTGTTATGGCCTGCCGGAAAGACGACAACACCGTCTTACTGCACACTCATCTTACCAACAAAATAATCAGCGGGCTGATAAAAGAAGATAAACTGCCGGCTTTTTATAATTACCGGGTCGATCAGGAAGAACCCCGCTGCGGCAGGCACCGCTTTGATTTGCTTTTAAAAGATAAGCAAAACGGCGAACCCTATTACCTGGAAATTAAAAGCTGCACACTTTTCGCAGGCAAAATAGCGATGTTTCCCGATGCCGTAACCGCAAGAGGCACAAAGCATCTCTACAAATTGAAAGAGCTCTCAAACCAGGGCAAAAAGACAGGCTGCCTCTTTGTAATCATGAACCCGCAGGTAGAATTTTTCCTGCCCGCCTACCACATTGATTTTAACTTTACTGAAGCCTTTAAGGAAGTTAAAGATCATGTGCAGGTGGGTGCTATTTCTTTAGGCTTTGACCGGGAACTTAACGAAGTTACCTCCGCCACACCGGCAGCTATCCCCTACGAACTATTGCAAACAGAAATGTGCGACCGGGGCATCTATCTACTGGTGCTCAGCATTGATCGTGATAAAACGATAAGAGTTGGAGAGTTGGGAGAAAAACAATTTAAGCGAGGTTACTATGTCTACGTCGGCTCAGCAATGCGCACATTAAGCAAGAGAATTGCCAGGCACAGTCGGAAAAGAAAAAATAAGCACTGGCACATCGATTATTTAGTTGCTGAAGCGGCGAAAGTAACCCCGGTGCCGATAGTGACAGGTGACAGCATGGAATGCGAGCTGGCTGCTAAATTAGCAGAAGCTGCCGATAGCAGGGTAAAAGGTTTCGGTTCTTCCGATTGCAGGTGTGCAGGCCACCTCTATTACTTCATAGAAAACCCCTTTCAAAATCGCCGCTTTATCGATGTCATTCAGTATTACCGTATTGCAAGGCTTGAGGATAAGCTGCAGGGTTAGAGAAGTGCTCTCCGCCCCTCGCGGTAAGCCTTGAAATCATTTAAATGTTTTAGCGCAACAATAAAAGCAATGGCCAGGTAGGTTAAAACATAATAAATATTACCTGTTTGAAAGTAAAATAATACAGGCAGAGAAAATACCGCCACGCCAAAAGTTGTGTTGACATCCCTGATTAACAGAACGAGAACTATCACCAGGATCAGGGCATATAAAAAAGTCACTGGAGATGTGGCAAAGAGTACGCCCGCTAAGGCAGCCAGCCCCTTGCCGCCTTTAAACCCGAGAAAGATATTATAATTATGCCCCAGAACAACCAGGAATGCAGCCAGCAGGTACAGTTCAGGCAAATTGCTATATAAAAGTGCCAGGTGAACTGCCAGGGCTCCCTTGGCTATATCTGCCAGGGCAGTTAATATACCGGTAATCCGGCTAACATTTTTGAAGGCATTCATTGCTCCGACATTACCGCTCCCGGCCTGCCTGATATCGACATGCAAAAGTCTGCCAAAGAGGTAGGCAAAAGGAATAGCGCCAATTATATATGCTCCTGCGGCTAAAAATAAATCTATCATAGAAAGATACCCTCTCCTTTTTATCTTTATTGTATAACAATTTACCCGGAAATGTTAATAGAATCGTAAAAATAAAGATTACCTTACTTTGCTTCGCCGGGATTTCCATATATGCACTCTAAGTCCGCTTCATTTTTCTCAAGCAGACTGAACATTAACAAGAAGGATTCTGGCCGGTAAAGTTGAAATATATTAATAAGATAAACTACAGGCAGCAGCATAAAAAGATTAATTCTACCATCTAAATGATCCACAACTATCAACCATTCCAGCAGGTTTCTTTTCATCATTTTAATTGAGGAGGGTCTGCCAAATGCCAAATTATGAGTTCATCTGCAAAGACTGTAAAGAGATTACCGAAGTTAAAGCTTCCCTGGCGGAGAAAGAAAAAGGCATTGAACAGCAATGCCCCGCCTGCGGCAGCAAAAACATGGTGCAGTATTACGGCAACATGATCGTCATTCCAACAACTCATTTACATTAAAATTAAATCTTCCTACAGCTACAATTGAGCTATAAGCTGTATCGCTCTATCCAAAAACGGATAGAGCGTTTTTTCTTGTTTTATTATTTGATAGGCATCTTTGTTTCGGGTAGAATAAGGCAGAGGGAGGAACAAACATGAAAAGTAAACCTATGTCTGAAAGCAGCGTTTTTATTGTCCAGCAGATGAGCCAAACTGACGCCAACCTGGCCGGCAATGTCCACGGTGGAATCATCATGAAATACATCGACACCACTGCAGGAATCGTCGCCGCGCGTCATGCCTCAAGCAATGTTGTAACTGCTTCAATCGACCGGCTTGACTTCCACAGCCCGGTTTATGTCGGAGACCTTCTGAAAGTCAACGCCAGCATTAACTATGTAGGGTCATCTTCCATGGAAGTCGGGGCAAGGGTAGAAGCTGAAGATTTTCGAACCGGGGAAACCCGGCATACGGCATCGGCATACCTGACTTTTGTCGCCCTGGACGGTAAGGGCAAACCAATGAAAGTGCCACCTCTTGAGCTCAATTCAGAAGAAGAAAAAAGGCGTTACCAGGAAGCCGAAGAAAGGCGTAAAATCAGGCTTGATGAACGTAAACGGGAAAAAGAAGCCCAGGGTTAGATTTTAGATGAGTGATCGCGGATGGTTATTAAACAGATTTTGATATGATATAATACTTTTGTTTGAAGCTGATGAAAGGACTTCCCAACATGGGTGCTGTTATTTTAATTCAGTGGGAGTTACTGCACCGAAAATACCCCGAAAGGTTCTCCGAAGTATCAAATGCCATGTTAAGCTGCAAAAACTGCAATGACCGCTGCAATAATTATGCCCAATAATTTTTGAGAAAATAAGAAAGAAAATGATTTAGCGATTAAAGAACTGCATGGGGTTTACTGCCTCATGTTGATAATATGAATGCCATTTCCTGGTGCCATCATCGACACGCACTTCAAAATGCAGGTGAGGACCAAAAGCCCGCCCGGTTGCTCCGACCTTTGCGATAACCTGCCCCCTTGAAACTCGTTCACCCTGCCTGACGAGGTGTTCACTATTATGGAGATACAAGGTCCAAAATGACCCGTGATGAAGAATCAGGTAATTGCCCTGGGTCCCTCCATAGCCAGAATAAGTGACAACACCGGCATCGGCAGCGAGAACATTGGTACCGTGATCTATGTGAATATCTATAGCCCGATGAGAATTACTGAAACCATTATAGATTATTCCCTGCCCCTGGACCGGCCAAACCAGGCGGCCGGTGTCGATCGGAGGTGGCGGCTCCTTTAAGCCAATTTTTTCAACCTGGGCCTGCGGTTCATTAATAACGGTCTCACTAACTATTATTTGTTCAACTTCTTCTCCGTTCTCAGTAACAACGTGGAAAACTATTTCTTTCTCACCTTCAAGCCCCGGGCTGGCAACTTCACTTTCTGTTTTCAGCATATCCCTATCCTCAATATATTCAACTTCAAAAGGAATCTTTTCTATTTCGGTTATCTCTTCAACTATCCTGACACTAAGCGAAATATCACTGTCCATGGAAACAGAATGAGCTTCCACCGGAACGCTCTCAGTATATTGCAGGGAATGGTAGGAATAAGCCGTTCGCTCCGACATGTAACGGCTGTCAGTGGTGCTGCGGGAAGCAACGGTAACTTCCATTTCACTTTTAGCAGGATTATCTTCCTTCTCAGTAAGCAGGGCAACTATTTCCTCTGCCGTATAAAGATCATCAAGAGCAGCCGATTGCTCAATCAGGGCCAGCTCTTCTAAGAGGGCAACCTCAAGGATATTGGCCGAACGATCTTCCGTGTAGGCCAGATATTCTTCCTTTAAAAAATCTATGACCCGGTCTAATTCGTCAGGACATGTAACTGGAACAAAAGGTTCTCCATCAACGCTAATCATGTAAGCATTGGTATAGAAGGAGGCCAGCTGCCGGATTCTTCCCTGCACTGTTTCCGGATCGGGAGCGAAGTCCGGTCGAACTTCCCTGACCAGGACAATCTCCTCTTTAAGCTCCAGCTCAAGACCATATAAATTAGAACAGCGTTTAGTTAATTCTTCAACAAAAGACTCCACATCCTGGGGGTTCTCAACAGAACCAAGCTCTCGTTCGCCCATAGAAACAACATAAATATGACTGCTTGTGAAGTGATGCAAGCCGAGAACAGCAAGAAGTAAAAGTGCTGAGCCAAGCATAAAGTAAGAACAGCGGTTTTTCAACGCTTTAACTAAGCCCCATCGCATGAGGTTATCCTTTCTTTATTGCAAGGTAGCTTCTTTTAATAGTCATAAAATTATTTTAACACATTTTTAACATTATAGCACAATAGTTTTCAGACAACTATTTTTGTTACCTTAACTTGAATTTGTTCTGTTCCGGGCATATAATCAGATGAGTAGTTTTATAGATTGTAAGATGAGGTGCTTTATGCTTGGTAACTATGTAAACGTTGCAGCAATAATAGTTGGAACACTGCTGGGCTTACTTATCCACAAAGGTTTAAAGGATGATTACAAGAATACCATGATGCAGGCAATCGGCCTGTCAGTTCTCTTTATAGGCGCAGCCACTGCTTTAAATGGCCTGCTTGACCCGGAAAGCGAAGCGATCCTCTTTATAATCAGCCTGGTAATCGGAGGCATCGTCGGTGAAATGCTTGGATTGGACCATGCCTTAACCAGGCTTGGGCAGTTTCTGCAAAACAGGGTCGGCAGGGGGGATCATAATGTTGCCCGGGGTTTTGTTACAGCCAGCCTGATCTTCTGTGTAGGGACAATGGCTATAATCGGCTCACTGGAAAGCGGGCTGCGTGGAAATTATGATATGCTTTTTGCCAAGTCAATTCTTGATGGTGTTACCTCGATGATTTTAGCCACTACCCTGGGTATAGGGGTGGCCTTTTCTGCTGCAGCGGTATTTATTTACCAGGGGGCAATCATTCTTTTTGCCGGAACACTGGAGCCTATTCTGACTATCCAGGTCATCAGGGAAATTTCAATTATCGGCGGTATCCTTATTTTTGCCATCGGCCTGAATATGCTGGAAATAATTAAGGTCAAAACCGTAAACCTGCTACCGGCCGTGCTGGTCCCCATTATTTATTACTTTATTGCTCTCCCCCTATATCAGCTTATGTTTTAATAACTTCGGAAACCATACCAATTAGTTTAATTAATTGCTGCGACAGGTTATTGCCCTGAAGCAGCTTTTTTGTTACTATATATCCAAATACACATATAGACACGGAGGGTTTGTTGTGGCAGATAAAATTCACACTTTACAGGCAGATACATTAAAAGCTATCGCTCATCCCACCCGGATTAAAATCCTTCAGCAATTACAGGAGGGGGAAAGGTGCGTCTGTGAAATTTTTCCTGCCCTGAATATTGAACAGCCCAATGTTTCAAGACACCTTTCTATCTTAAAGAAAGAGGGCATCGTTTCATCAAGAAAAGAAGGCCTAAAAGTAATATACCGGGTAAATGACCAGAGAATATTTAAAATACTCGACCTGGTTACAGAGATGCTAAAAGAACACTGGGATAGCAGGAAAGAAGCACTGGTTTAGGATTTGTGAAATAAAATAAAACTTTAACAGGAGGGAAGAAATGTGGATATTAAGGTTTTAGGAACCGGATGTCCGAAGTGCAACAAGCTTGAAAAGCTGGTTAAGGAAGTAGTCCAGGAAACAGGTACAGATGCTGATTTTGAAAAAGTGTCTGATGTTAATCAAATTGCAAAAGCCGGCGTCATGCTTACTCCTGCCTTAATGATCGATGGAGATATCAAGGCGGCCGGCAAAGTCCCGTCCAAACAGGAATTGACTAAAATGATCAGTGGCAGTTAATTGAGAACTAGGATATATAATAATAATTATATGGAGGAAGAATAAATGAGAATGCTTGCAGAGTTTTTCCCGGAGTTTGTTGAAAAACTTGACGAAATTGACGAGATGTACAAAGAAAAGCGGACAATTGATGAAAAGACTTACCAGTTTATTTGTTTTGCCCTTTCCATTAAAGCCCGTTCAAAACCATGTGTGCTAAAACACTTTAAAGAAGCTCTTGAAGCAGGAGCTACAGTAAAAGAACTTTCTTACATATTCGCCCTTGTAATGCGGGAAGCTGCCGGAGCAGATGACTGCTGGACCCATGAAGTTCTAGGTGACTGGCAGGAAATTGTAGCCGGAAATATAGACTGCGATTGTGCGCAGTAATAATCACAAAAACGCTTTTACAGCTAAAGATGGTTGCAAAGGAAGCGGCTCAAACTTTCGAACCGCTTCCTTTCATTTGTTTTCAGGTTTTTGATCCAGTCAAAATATTTCCTCATAACTAAGGGTAAATTAACCCGAAGATTAAACCGGATATTGTGGCCATAATGACGACTAAAAACACGAATATAAGGGTGTTTTTTGTTCCCAGCACACTGCGTATAACCAGCATGTTAGGCAGGCTTAAAGCCGGTCCGGCTAAAAGCAGGGCCAGGGCGGGGCCATTGCCCATTCCTGAACCAATTAAGCCTTGCAGGATCGGAACTTCGGTCAGGGTAGCAAAATACATAAATGCACCGATTACCGAAGCAATCACATTAGCCTGCAGTGAATTACCGCCAACAAGGGACTCAATGTAATGGGCGGGAATTAAACCGGCATCAGATTCGGGCCTGCCCATTAACAAACCGGCAACTAAAACCCCGGCAAAGAGCAGAGGTAGTATCTGCTGCGAAAATTCCCAGGTTGTTTCCACCCAGCTTTGCCTCTCTTCGCTATCAAACCATTTAACCAGGATGTAAGCCAGAACAGCCAATAATCCTACTACCAGGTACCACCTGGCTGCATAAATCGCTGCCCATAAACCAACTGCTCCTTCTGGAAGCCCCCAGGCCGCAAATATTAGGATAAAGATAAGGGTGGCGAAAAAGCCAATATTCTGAAGTGGCGAGCGTTTTTCTTCCTCATCATCCCCCTGATCAATGCAGTCCTGCATCCTCTCTTCTTCTTCCTTACGGCAAAGATAGGCCATAAACAGGCCGATAATTATAGCAAATATTACTGCTCCGACAGCCCGGGCCACTCCCAGCTGCCAGCCTAAAACCCTGGCCGTCAGGATTATTGCCAGGACATTGATGGCCGGGCCCGAATAAAGGAATGCTACAGCCGGGCCAATACCGGCACCACGCTGATAAATTCCTGCAAAAAGCGGTAAAACGGTGCAGGAGCATACTGCTAAAACTGTTCCCGATACCGAGGCAACTGAGTAAGCAATCCATTTCTTTGCCCCTCCGCCAAAATATTTCATTACGGCACCCTGTGAAATAAAATTTGCTATGGCACCTGCAATGAAGAAAGCGGGAATCAAACAGGTCAAAACATGCTCACGAGCATAATATTGCAGCATGTGGAAACCTTCCATAATTGCATCCTGTATATGCGGGCTGTCGAAAGGCACAAAAAATACAGCCAGGAAAACCGCTGCAATAATTAATAGCTTTCTCCACTCTTCCATATCCAGATATCATCCTCTCCTGAAAATACTGCAAACTATATACTTCTATATGCATATAGTAACATAAGGTCCTGGGTCAGGCAACACTTAATATTTTTTACCAGTTAGCCTACATCACAGTATAGGGTCCTGCAGGTAGAGAAGCTGCAGCTCTAAATTTCATTTGTTTAATAGCTTCAACTAGGCTAACATAAAAGCAGGCTAAGCTATCCGGTAATCTTTCATATTATTATGGCGAGGTGCTTATAATGATAACTTATATTAAAAAACTGGTTTTCCTGGGTGCGGCTTTTCTTGCCGTATTATTCATAATATTTGTAATTAACCAGACCAGCCAGTTTTATAACCTGGCTTCTGGTGTTCATCCACTGTTGGGTCAATTCGTCCTAATACTGCTGCTGGTTATCTATGCAGCCGCCGTAATAATCCCCCTGGTAGCTATCTTTTCGAAACCTACAACCCTGGTGCCTCCTGTTGACACAAAAAGCAAAGAATACACAGAATATATAGAAAAGCTTGCTAAACGTTTAAAAAACAATCAGCACCTTGACCGCAGCACCATAAACGCAGATGATCTGTCAACCATAGATACGGCAATAAAAACTTTAAACACAAAGGCCGATAGTCAGATTAAATCTGCAGCATCAAATGTTTTTGTCATGACAGCCATATCACAATACGGCGCTTTGGATGCCGTGATTGTCTTGCTGGCTCAGTTTAAAATGATCTGGCAGGTAACCCTGCTGTACAATCAACGCCCCACTCTGCGGGAATTAACTTATCTCTACAGCAATGTCTTCGCCACCGCTTTCCTGGCAACCCGCCTTGAAAACCTCGATCTGCTGGAAGACCAGTTAGAGCCGGTTATCGCTTCGGTAATGGGTAGTTCACTTTCATCCCTGACTCCGGCTTTTAATACTGCAGCCAATATAATCACCAACTCGATTATCCAGGGCTCGGCCAATGCATACCTGACTTTAAGAGTTGGGGTGATCACCAAAAATTACTGCGCCTCCCTGGTGCGCCAGGAAAGAAGCAGGGTCCGGCGAATTGCTGCAGTTCAGGCGGCAACACTACTGGCCACGGTTTTAAGTGAATCCACTTATAAAGTAACCAGGGCAATAATCAGGGCCACCGCAAAAACCGGCAAAAGACCTTTGCGTTACGGGTATGGTGTAGCCAGTAAATCATCAAAAAAAACCTGGGATGCCGGGAAAACAACTTTACAAAAGAGTGAAGACCTGGCCAGACGACTTGGAGGAGCCTTAAAAGACAGCGGCCGTAAGTTAAAATTATATTTTGTCAAACCTGGTCCGGACGAAGAGGATTAGCCAAAAAACTCAATCCCACGGCCTGGTTTGTTGAGGGCCTATTTAACCCTGTTAATAAAAAAAGCTAATTATTCTGGTTTATCATAGCTAAGTAAAGGCAAAAAGCCATAAAAAAGCATTGATTTGAAGAACCTGCGAGCTCGTGCGTGTAGACATAATTCTGTATTATTAGTTATAATAAGGCAAAGTCTGAAAAATAGCACTTAGCATTTTTTCCATGTCTGATTACGTGAAGGTAAAATGAAGAGATACTTAAAGGAGGCAATAACATTGAATAAAATGTGGATAATTATAATGGCATTAGTTTTACTAGTGGGATTATTTTTTGTATCCTGTGCCCCGGATGAGACAGATGTGCCGGCGGAAGATGAAGAGCCGGAGGAAGCGATATCAGAGAAACACGGAGGCATACTTCGTTTTGCTTTCTATGCTCCAACTAACATGGATCCAGCTTTTTTGAGCACAATTGCAGATGAACACATAGCGCGCCAGTATTCTGACCATCTGGTATTTATTGATGAAGAAAACATGCCTGACATTAACCGCAGCGTAGCAAAGAACTGGGAGTCCAATGATGAAGCGACGGTTTGGACCTTTGAGTTAAGGGAAGGAATAACCTTTCACGACGGCAAAGAGATGACCTCGGAAGATGTTAAATTCACCTATGATCGCCTGCGTGATCCGGACATTGGAGCGGCAACTGTGGACATGTACTCCAACATAGTCGACATAACCGCACCGGACAACTATACAGTAATTTTTGAGTTAGAAGAACCCAACGTAGACTTTTTGCTCGACTTAGCAGATTACCATGCTTTGATTATGGATACCGATAACCCCGATTTCAACACCAACTTTAATGGGACCGGTCCCTTTATGGTGGAGCGTTATGAACCTGAAGATCGCATAACATTCAGCCGCAACCCGGATTACTGGATGGAAGATGAAGGAGGTAACCAGTTACCCTATCTTGATGGAATGGAATTTATATTTTTAAGTGACTCATCGGCTCAGATAGAAGCACTGCGTGGTGGCCAGGTAGACTACCTGATATACCTGTCCGCCGAATTTGTGCCGATGTTAGAGGAAGACGAGAACACTGTAGTATACGAGGCGCCATCGAACACGGCATGGGTAATTCGGATGCGCTCGGACCGACCGCCAGCTGATGATGTTCGTGTACGGCAGGCTTTTAAAGCAGCCACTGACCGCAGCGCAATTTTGGAAGGAGCAATTGGCGGTTTGGGAGTTACAGGCCGTGATACACCGATTGGCCCTGCTTACGGTGATTTTTACCTTGATGTTCCCGAGCCTGAACGTGATGTTGAGAAAGCCAGGGAACTGTTGGCCGAAGCCGGATACGAAGACGGCCTGGAGATCACTATTACTACGCAGGAATCATCCCCTGTGCCTGCTATTGCTACTATATGGCAGGAACAGTTGTCAGAAGCCGGTATTAATGCAGAGATTCAGCTTGTTCCCTCGGATGTATACTTTGGTGCCGACAACATGTGGCTAGAAGTAGATTTTGGGATTACCGACTGGGGTTCCCGTCCCTATCCCCAGCCCTATTTAGACTTAGCATATACCTCTGATGCTCCGTGGAATGAGACCCACTGGTCAGATTCGGAGCTTGATGAACTGGCCAGGCTGGCAAGCAGAGAGCTGGACCACGATAAGCGGATTCAACTTTACCACGAGATCCAGGAAATATTTATGGAGCGTGGTCCGATCATTGTTCCGTTCTTTAACAATAACCTGTGGGGGGCCAGTGCTGACTTAAAAGGTGTACAGCCGACTAGCGGTCTTGGTACAGCCCTTGATCTGCGCACGGTGTACTTTGAATAGTAAGCAGTATTATAGATAAACGGTTCTTAGAATATTAGGTCTTGTATCAGCTTAGGCATCGCCTAAGCTGATACCCTTATTTAAAAGGTGGTTCAGCCAAAGATGGGTTCCAGGGCAGTACTACGCTTTTATGCTGAGTTAAATGATTTCCTGCCTCCGGAAAAAAGGCAAACTGCTTTTAGTCACAAATTTTTCGGCCAACCATCTGTGAAAGATATGATTGAATCACTCGGAGTTCCCCATACAGAAGTTGACCTGATTCTCGCAGAAGACAGGTCGGTTGACTTCAATTACCGGGTAAATGATGGCGACCGGATCAGCGTTTTCCCCATGTTTGAAGCGATTGATATTTCAAAAGTTCTGAAAGTACGGCCGGAACCCCTGCGCGAGCCTCGCTTTGTTCTTGATACACACCTGGGCAAGCTTGCCAATTACATGCGCATGCTCGGTTTCGACACCCTCTATAAAAACAATTATGATGATGAAACCCTGGCCCTGATCTCGACAAAGCAAAGGCGAATTTTGCTGACCCGCGACAGAGGGCTGCTCAAACGCTCCGTTGTAACGCACGGATACCTGGTCCGGGCTGATGATCCGCGTGAACAGGTTAAAGAAGTTCTACAGCGCTTTGATTTACATGGTGCAATTAAACCTTTCAGCAGGTGCATGCGCTGCAACGGTAAGCTTTTAGAGGCCGCCTTTGAGGAAGTCAAAGAACAGTTACCTCCCCGGGTCCGCAAGTTTGCATCCGAATACAAACGCTGCTCCGATTGCAGCCAGGTCTATTGGAAAGGATCACATTATAAAGCAATGAAAAAATTCATCGAAGATCTATAATCCTCTAATATAGAAACCGGAAACAGGAACAACTCTGCATCCGGTTTTACGCTGCCGCTACATAGTTTTGCAATTCAACACGCAGTATCACGACGATCCAGGTAACCAAAAGCACTTTTTCTTTTTTTAAGCTGCGATCGACTCTGCTTTTCTCTCCCTTCTTCTTTCCCAGGCATAGAAAATAACTGCAAAAACAAAAGTCTGAGCGATAATTTCCGGCAGCCCAACCGCTGCTTCCTGCAGCATGACCAAGATTGATTCAGGCACAACAAACATGGCCGGTATAACTTTCAGGCCGAAAAGCAAGCCGAAAAGTTTTAACCAGCCTAACTTCCCCGTCAGGTAAGTATCATAGAAAGGGTAAAGCAGCAGCGCCAGGATAGCACCCCTGAAAAACTGGCCAAAGAAAACTGCAGCCACCATACCGATGCTTTCCAGGTCCCGCCACAGGGCGAAAGCTTCCATGGTTGCCAGGGCTTCCTCGTAGCCGGATATCTCGTAAAAAAGAGAACCAATAATGAGATAAATAATCACATGGATCAAGGTAAACCTGATAGTATAGCCCCTTAGCCACTTAGGTGAAGCTGTTTCTGATAATAGTCCACTGCAGCGGAAATCGACTTTCTCGGCGAACCCAATACTTTTCCTTTCCCAGCTTAAGAAAAGAAATGATACTAGCATGAACTGGATAAGACCTGCTGCCAGGACCAGGATATGTTCAATTAGAGTAGTATGAGTATAAATCATGCCTTCTAAACTGCCCGGCTTAGGTTCCAGGTTACCCAGCAGAGCTACTCCCCACAGGGCGCAAATCAGGATTGCAAATCCTCGTTTCCCCTTCACGATCAAATCATAGAAGGGATACAAAACCAGGGCTATAAAAAAACCGCGCAGCGCCTGGGTTACAGGTTCATTAATATCTAGGTTGTAGGGCTTGAAAAAATCAAGTGCAACCCTGCTTTCTGCAGGTAGTGCATTCTGCAAGAGCAGAAACAGTGAACCCACGGCAAAGTAAATCAGGATGTAAAGCAGTGTGAAACGACCTGCATAAGCCCAGAAATTCTTTTCATTTATCTTATTCATCTATACTTCCTCCTTCTTCTTTTTGAATGCTCCAGGTATAAAATGCTTCCCCTGAATTCATCAGGAAGTTCATGATCGACTGGTTTGAATTTGAACCAAATGTACCTGCATTAACCAGCATCGCCAGCCCATGTGTAAAGATCCAGGTATACTGGATTACTGGTTCCTGGCCTGAACTTTTCAGCTCTTTCAGGGCTTTACCCTCTTCACTCTCTTCACCAAATTCCGTTAAAAACGACTCTCTCATCCCTTCTCCATTCTCCAGGTCTAACCGGTCCGGACTTTCCAGGTAAAGAAAACGGAACAGGTTTTTTTCATCCCGGGCAAACACAACATAGCCAAAGGCAAGATTTAAAAGCACATGCTCGGTATACTTTTCACGCTGGTAGGCTTTTAAGAGCTCACGCGCTTTTAAGCGGACCTCTTTTTCCAACTCTTCCACCGAACGGACATGTGAGTAAATTGGCATAGTCGATGAGCCCAGTTTTTTGGCTATAGCCCGTGTAGTCACTTTATTCCAACCTTCTTCACGGATCAGTTCCACTGCTGCATCAATAATCTGTTCCCTCGAATATACGCTTGGCTGGTTCAAATCTAGTCACCTCTCTCATATAACATGTGTTTTATTGTATAACTAATGTTATTATATATAACGATTGTTATTCTGTCAAGAGTTTTTTATCAACAATTAATACACTTGTGTTTTGGGGAAACCTGGAAGGGAAATTTTTATTCATTATCAAATAATTAGATAGAATGTTTAACACATCAAGCAGGGAACTGACTCTATTTAGCATAATTATTAGGCAGAGGTTCTTATCAATAATACATCACCCGGGGAGCTGCACCGTGGAAAACACGCTCTATACAAACCGATTAAAACCACCATTAAAATGGGCCGGCGGCAAAAGATGGCTTGTTCCAAATCTACTGCCATTGTGGGCACCATATCAACACAAGCGCCTGGTTGAACCGCTCTGTGGTGGTCTGGCTGTAACATTGAGCCTGCTTCCCCAAAAAGCGCTTCTTAATGATATAAATACCCACTTGATTAACTTTTTCAGGTGGCTTCAAAAGGGCTTAATAGCAGATCTGCCTCTGGCTAATAATGAAGAAATGTACTATAGCTACCGTGAGCGTTTTAATGAGTTAATAAAAGCCGGCCAGGAAGATTCCAGGGAAGCTGCCGAATTGTTCTATTACCTCAACCGCACTGGCTACAATGGTCTTTGCCGCTTTAACCAAAAAGGCTTTTTTAACGTACCCTTCGGCCGCTATAAAAAAATAAACTACAAACTTGATTATACCTCCTATAAAGAGCTTTTCAGCCAATGGGAATTTTCGTGCAGCGATTTTGAAGAACTTGTTTTGGATGAAGATGACTTTATCTATGCCGATCCACCCTACGATGTTGAGTTTACCAGTTACTCACAGGATGGCTTCAGCTGGGATGACCAGGTCCGCCTGGTTAAATGGCTAACTAAACACCAGGGTCCGGTTGTCCTTTCAAACCAGGCAACAGCAAGGATTGTTGAGCTTTACAGTGATCATGGGTTTAATATTAACTATTACGATGCTCCACGAAGGATTAGCTGTAATGGCGACAGAACACCAGCAAAGGAAGTTCTGGCCACAAGAGGATTATAGCTATAATTCCCGCTGCCACTGCTCAAATTCAAGGGCATTCCACTCCGAAGGGTAGTTCAGGTAATGATTGTAAGTTTTTTCAGCAGCCCTGATCCCGCTGTTTAATTTCATTAAAAGTGCCGGCCTGGTAATTCCTGCCCACAGTGCTTTTGTCATTGCTGCAAGTACAGGTCTTTGAAAACTGCCATTTATAGCATCCTGCAGGGTAGCGGCATCAATCAAATCCTTTTGAAAGAGAAAGTCGAGCTCTTCATGGGTAAGAGTCTGAAGCACTGAGCGCAGTTCATTAAGGGCGGCAAGCGATGGCCCGCGGCGGTCTTCAAGGTAAAATTTCCTGTTAATTTCCCAGAGCTTCTCCAGGTCATTTCTTTCCTCTGCTGCCGCTTCAGCTATTACTTCTGCAGCATGGAGCGCCACAGAGATTGCCGAACCAACCCCGCAGCCGGTTGTCGGCACAGATGTGGAAGCAGCATCGCCAAGGACAAAAAAGCCTTTTGCAACAAAGTTTTTCAGGGGCCGCCCGACAATGCACAGGCTTCTGCCGCCCCGGACAGGCCCCGGTTTTACAGCCGGGTGTTCCGCAATAAATGCTTCAACAATCTCACGCGGATCAGCACCCTGGTGATCACTTTTTATACCTGCCCCGATATCAATCTGCCTTTCATTATGGATATGGCTCCACTGGTATCCGCTGTTGTAACCGTAGCGGTAATGATCAGGTATTATCTGTGCTTCAGATCCGGATAAGAAACCTTTTTCAGCAGCTTCCGGATCATAGTTGTAAACTTCCCTGTGGACCAGGGCGAAATCACTATCCTCAAAAGGATCGGCCAAACCGGTATGCTTCGGCAAACTAGAGCGTAATACTGACTTAAAGCCGGATGATTCCACTACCAGGTCGGCATATAGAGCAATCAATTCTTCTTTTTTAAAATCATTTAATGTCAAGCCCAATACTGAGACTCCACCCGGTCCCTTTTGATCATTTTCCGTGTAGAGCAGATCTCTACCCTCATGGTTATATATGATCTCCGCTCCGGCTGCTTCAGCCTCCTTGACAAGGTGCTGGGCCAGGCGGCGGCGATCGGTTGTGACCATATCGAAGCCAATCTCTTTGAAACTTTCCCTGCCCGGAGAGTAAACCTTTAAACGAGGAACAGCATGTTTCTCAAAAATGCCTGGTTCATCCGGCCCGTCTTTAACCAGGGTTCCTTCCCACTGCCGGCCAACCAGTTCAGGCATATCCAAACCCGCTGCCTTAAGGGCAGAATATTCAACGGCATCAGACCAGTTATGGCCAATCTCATCAAAGCTTTCTTTTTCGCAAACAGTTACACCGATCCCCTGGCCGGCCAGTTCCCGCGCCAGTACCAGCCCACCGGGACCTGCTCCAACAACCACTACCCTGTAAGTCACTGCGGGCCACATCCTTCCTTTTTTAAATTATACCCCTTAAATAATTATTTTTAAACAGCCGCAACCTGTTAAAGAAATTCGCTCGCTTTACTTTCTTCAGCAGGCATCAGCAACTTAAAATGTCTTAGTAGAGATAAAAGGTAGTTAATCTTTACTCGTTTCGCGCCAAGTTATACATGATATAATATTTTGTAGTCAGAATGATCACTCTGAAGGGATCAACCTCAACTAATGAGCACTGACAAAAAACAGATCACGGCTCTATCTGTAGCAATCCTGGTCATGATCGGGATTTACCTGCTGCCGCTGCCTCAGCCCATTCAAACGGCTGAAGGAGCAGTTGCGCTCACTGCAGAAGGCAAAGCTTCACTTGCCGTGCTGGCTTTTGTGATCATACTCTGGCTAACCGAAGCGATTCCATTTCCGGTCACCGCCCTTTTTGGACTTTTCCTGGCTTATTCATTCGGGTTGGCACCTTTTGATGATATAGTTGGCTACGGTTTTGGGAATGCAGTGGTTGTCTTCTTTATCGGGGTTCTTGCCCTTTCATCCGGCCTGACCAGGTCTGGCCTGGCCGAACGTTTTACCTCCATTATCATCAACAGGGTAGGCTTCAATTCCCATAAAATTGTTTTTGCCTTCATGGTTCTCGGCGCACTTTTATCCATGTGGATTGTGAATATGTCTGTTGCCGCAATCCTGCTGCCAATGGCAGTTTTTATCCTTAAAAAGATTGGCCACAAACCGATGGAGAGCAATTTTGGCAGAGCCCTGTTGATTGCGGTCGCCTGGGGACCTGCTATTGGCGGCATCACTACCCCTGTCGGTAATGGAGCAAATATTGTTGCTCTTGGCTACCTGCGTGAACTGGCAGGCATCCCAATTAACTTTCTGACCTGGATGGCTGTCGGAGTACCGGCAGCACTGCTGATTCTGCCACCGGCATACCTGATCCTGGTGCGGGTATTTCCTCCTGAAAATATCTCTGCGGAAAAAACACCTGCCGACATTAAAGAGATGCTCCCGCCTGCCCGGCTTACCGCTGCAGAATGGAAAGCCCTGGTTATATTTGCCCTGGCAGTGCTTTTCTGGCTGGGTGACCCCCTGCTGCATTATCTAACCGGCTTTTCAATCCCCATCGAAGTTGTTGCTCTAGGCGCCGGCATCGCTTTTTTCCTGCCTGGCATGAATGTTCTGAACTGGAAAGAGGCCCAGAGTGATATCGATTGGGGCAGTATCCTTCTAATTGCAGCCGGCCTCTCCCTGGGTATGATCGTATATGAAACCGGTGCAGCCCGCTGGCTGGCCCTGCTTGTTTTTTCACCCCTGGGAGTAATGGGGCATGCCCTGCGTATTTTCCTTGCCGTTCTAATGGTAGAAGCCCTGAAAGTGTTTTTTTCGAGCAACACGGTAACTGGAGTGATCCTGATCCCGATGGTTATCGCCCTGGCAGCTACCTTCGACATCAATCCCTGGTACCTGGCCGGACCTGTAGCTATTGCAACCTCCATGGCCTTTATCCTGGTCACATCCAGCCCCACCAACGTAATCCCCTACGGCGCCGGATATTTTTCTATTAAAGATTTTGCCAGGGCCGGCATCTTCCTTACTTTTATTGTGCCCTTTGGCATAACCGCAGCATTTCTGTTTTTTGCACCCCTGGTGTTTTAATAATTAATTATTTTTCAGCGAGATACTTGCAGGAATATCAATTACAGATTAAGAATTCTGAATAAATAAAATAAGGAGGTTCCTATCACATGACAAGCAACGGAGAACTGTCCGGGGGCGGCCTTGTAGCAAAGGCATTAAAAAACGAAGGGGTTGAAATGATTTTTAGCTTAAGCGGCGGTCATATCAATGCTGTTTTTGACGGATGCCTTACGGAAAAGATCCGTATTATTGACACCCACCACGAGCAGGCCTCTGTCCATATGGCCGAAGGGTGGGCCCGCTATACTGGCAGGCCCGGGGTCGCCGTGGTTACTGCCGGACCGGGTGTGGTAAATGCGCTGCCCGGCATGGCTGTAGCAGCTCAGAGCGGCGTACCCCTGGTTTTAATTGGCGGACGCAGTTCCCTGGCCCGGCGCGATATCGGAGCCATGCAGGATATTGACCAGCTTGAGCTGATGCGACCCCTGACCAAGTGGGCCCGCCAGGTTTACCAGGCTGAGCGGATTCCGGAGTACATTGCCACTGCTTTCCGGCAGGCAGTAAGCGG
>Ga0207421_10001918_pt1 | contig 26307 bp, 24 predicted proteins | sample SodLakKL_010_SED_4_FD_187542 | JGI IMG/M metagenome (GOLD analysis project Ga0207421, IMG submission 187542) | Alkaline sediment microbial communities from Lake Tanatar, Kulunda Steppe, Russia - 8KL_010_SED (SPAdes) (version 2) | ecosystem: Environmental > Aquatic > Non-marine Saline and... | reverse complement strand
TGTCGGGTGTGGGGATGTCGGGCTCGTGCACGTGTCACACACGCGCAGGGTAGGCGCGAGGTGGCGAGCTCACCGGACCTCGACCGTGACCGCCCGGATCACGACCGGCTCGTAGGGTCGCTCGGGGGTCTCGGAGGCGACCTGGGTCGGTGACGCCGCGATGTCGTCGACCACGTCCATGCCCTCGCTCACGGTGCCGACGATCGTGTAGAGCGGCGGCAGCGGCGTGTCCTCCCAGACGATGAAGAACTGCGAGCCGGCGGTGTCGGGGCCGGCGTTGGCCATCGCGACCGTGCCCCGCTCGTAGCCACCCGGGATCAGCGCGAGCAGGTCCTCATCGGTCGGCTCCGCCGGGAGCCCGAGATCCTCGGGGTCCACCCCGGCCTCGATGAGCTCGTCGAGCTCGGCGCGCAGCTGCGGCAGGAGATCCTCCGCGAGCCGCTCCCCCATGACCTCGGCACCGGCGAGCTCGTCCTCGATCGTGTAGCCGGGGAAGGACGGCTCATCGACGCTGTCGACGCTGCAGTCCTCCCGGCCACAACCGGTCCCGGCCGGGTCGCCGCCCTGGATCACCGGAGGGGCCTCGGTCACCCGGTGGAAGATGACACCGTCGTAGTAGCCCTCCTCGGCCAGGTTGACGAGGTTGTTGACCGCGATCGGGGCATCCGCCGTCGCCAGCTCGACCACGATGTCGCCGCAGGTGGTGGCGAAGGTGGCCGTGTGGGTCGCGGTCTCATCGATCGTGAGGTCGAAGGGCGCGTCGTAGATGGCGCTGGTGACCTCGGGGACGTCGTCCGGGGTCTCGCCGCAGGGGCCGACGGTCTCCTCCGGCTCCTGGGGTTCCTCGGGCGCCGCGAAGGCGTCCTCGTCGAGCCCCTGGTCGTCGATCTCGGGCGACGGCGCCCGGCCGCCATCGCCGATCAGCCCGGCCAGGGCCGCCCCGACCACCGACAGGAACATCAGGCCGGCCATGAGGAAGATGATCTTGCGGTTGCGGGCGGTACGACGCTCGAACCTGGAGCCACCACGCGCGGCGCCGGGCTTGGACTTCTTGGACTGAGCAGCCACGGGAACCTCACGGACGGCGGGACAGGGACCGGTGCGAACCTTTCAGGGTATCCGTCCGCGTCGGGCGGCTATCCGCCAGCAGTGCAGGTGCCAGTGCCGCCGCTGCTCGGCGAGTTCGTCGGGCCAGGCGACCACGTGGCCGACCCCCGTCCCGATCTCCGATCCGCACGCCGGGCACAGGTAGGACTTGCGGGCCTGGAAGCCCGGAACCCGACGCACCGTGTAGCCCTCCAGCAGCGGCAGGGTGGCGTCGAAGGGCGTGGGGTCCGGCACCTGCTCAGCCGTAGACGTAGAACCCTCGGCCCGCCTTCCGCCCGAGGAACCCGGCCTCGACCATGTGCTGCAGCAGCGACGCGGGCGCCATCGACGGCTGACGGAACTCCCCCTGCAGCCGCTCGAGGATGGCCAACGTCACGTCGAGCCCCACCACGTCCATCAGCTCGAAGGGCCCCATCGGGTACCCGCAGCCGAGCTTCATCGCGGTGTCGATCTCCTCGGCGGTGGCGTAGTGGGAGTCGAGCATCTTGACCGCGTCGTTGAGGTAGGGGAACAGCAGGGTGTTGACGATGAACCCCGCCCGGTCCCCGCACAGCACCTCGGTCTTGCCGACGCGCGCGACGAACGCACGTGCGAGCTCGGTGACCGCCGGGTCGGTCCGCACGGTGGTGACGACCTCGACCAACCGCATGATCGCGGCGGGATTGAAGAAGTGCAGCCCCAGCACCCGGTCGGGACGGGTCGTGGCCATCGCGCACTCGACCACCGGCAACGACGAGGTGGTGGTCGCGAGCACCGCCCCCGGGCCGAGGACGCCGTCGAGTTCGGCGAACAGCTGGCGCTTGATGTCGAGGTCCTCTGCGACGGCCTCGACCACCACGTCGCAGTCGGCGAGCTGGTCGAGCTCGGTGACGGGAGCGATGCGGGCCAGGATCCGGTCGCGCTCCTCGGCCTCCAGTCGCCCCCGATCGACCTGACGGCCGAGCGAGGACGCCACCTTGTCACGAGCGGCGGCCGCCTTCTCGGCGCTGCGCCCTCGCAGCGACACCTCGAAGCCGGAACGGGCACAGACCTCGGCGATGCCCGTGGCCATGGTCCCCGTCCCGATCACGCCGACGTGCCGCCACCCCTCGACCAACGCCGGGTCGGCGGGCGGACGCAGGTCGTCCTCCAGCACGGTGCGCGAGGCGCCCGGTTCCTCGTAGCGGTAGAAGCCACGGCCGGCCTTGCGGCCGGTGTAGCCCGCCGAGGCCAGCTGGCTCAGCACGGGCCGCGGTGCGAAGCGCTGGTCGCCGAACTGGGCGTGCATCGCGTTCATGATGCCCACGAAGGTGTCGATGCCCACCAGGTCGGTCAGCGCGATCGGCCCCATCGGCAACCCCGTACCCAACCGCATGGCGGCGTCCACGTCCTCCTTGGTCGCGTACCCGCCCTCGACCATGCCGACCGCCTGGTTGAGATAGGGGAACAGCAGCTGGTTGGCGATGAAGCCGCGCCGGTCGCCGACCACCACCGGGACCTTGCCGATGCGCTCGGCGAAGCGACGTGCCACCTCGACGACCGACTCGTCGGTGACCACCGTGCGGACCAGCTCGATCAGCTGCATGACCTGGGCGGGGTTGAAGAAGTGGAAGCCGAGCACCCGGTTGGGACGCTTGGTCACCACGCCGATGTCCATCACCGGCAGCGAGGAGGTGTTGGTCGCGATGATCGCGTCCTCGCTGACGTAGCGGTCGATGACCTGGAACGCCGCCTGCTTCTCCCCCAGTGCCTCCGGCACGGCCTCCACGACCAGGTTGCACGGTGCGAGCTGCGCGGGGTCGGCGGTCACCGTGATGCGGGCGATGATCTCCTCGCGCTCCTCCGGGGTGAGCCGCTCGCGGCGGATCTGACGGTCCAGCGATCCGGCGATGCGCTGCTGGCAGGCCACGACAGCGTCGTCATCGATCTCGACCACCGTCGCCGGCACCCCGTGCCGCGCCACGAGCTCGGCGATCCCCGCCCCCATCGTGCCGCCGCCGACGATCCCGACCTGCTCGATCTCCACCGTGCTCACGTCCGACACCTCGTGACCTCCCGACCGGTTCGGACCACCGTCGTGGCCCCCGGTCAGCCTACGCGCCGGGGGCCCGTCGACCGGTGGTGGCGGCCGCACGGTCCAGCGCCGTGCGGGTGGTGTCCTCGGGGAACGGCGACATGACCAGCACGCTGGCCACGGATCGCACCCCACCGAGGGCCTCCCGGCACAGGGCGGCGAGGTGAGCGTGCTGCTGGCGCCGGATGGACAGCAGCGCCTGGGAGGTGGGGGCACCGTGTCCGGGGACCACCACCTCGGCGTCCAGGGCCTCGAGCTGCGCGAGCGTGGCGGGCCACTCGAAGGGGAAGGCGTCCTCGAAGGCCGGGGGTGCCCCGACCTCGACCAGGTCACCGGCCAGCACGGTGGCAACGTCGGGGACGTGCAGGACCAGGTCGTGGTCGGTGTGGCCGTGCCCGAGGAGCAGCAGATCCACGTCCCGGTCACCGAGGTCGATGCGGTGACGGGCCTCGACGAGGTGGTCGGGGACGGGGATCGGGCTGGCCCGCAGGTGGGCGTGGTGCTCCTCGTCCAGCCAGGACAGCCACCGTTCCCGCTCCGCGACCCCGTGCCGGGTGAGCGTCTCGCGGCAGCCCCGGCTGGCGTAGAGCGGGACGCCGGGGAAGGCGCCGGCCCCCAGGCTGTGATCGAGGTGGGCGTGGGTCAGTGCGACGGCGGTCGGGACGGGCACCGGGAGCTCTGCCAGATGCCGACGGACCTCGGCCGCCTCGTGGAGCGAGGTCCGGGTGTCCACGAGCAGCACCCCGTGCCCGCCGGCGACGACCGTGACGTTGACGTCGAAGGGGTCGTAGCGACGGACCCAGATGCGGTCGGCGACCTCCTGCCAGGGCGTGGTGGCGGGCATGGTCAGGCCACCACCGGCTGGAAGCGATCGGACTCGTCCGCGGCGAAGGGCCCGACCAGCGCGAGGTCACGGGGTCCGGCCAAGACCCGGCGAGCCACGGCCTGCACGGCACCGACGTCCACGGCGGCGATCCGCGCGAGCGCCTCATCCACGCCGATCGGCTCGAGCCCGGTCACGACCTGCTTTCCGAGCCGGGACATCCGCGATCCGGTGTCCTCGAGCCCGAGCACGGTGGCGCCGGACAGCGCCCCCTTGGCGCGGTCCACCTCGGCCCCGCTCACGTCGTCGGCGAGGCGGTCGAGCTCGTGGGTGAGCACGTCCAGCACCTCGTCGACCTTGCCCGGCGCCGTGCCGACGTAGGCGCCGAGCAAGCCCGCGTCGGTGTAGGCGGCGGCGTAACTGAAGGTCGTGTAGGCCAACCCGCGGGTCTCGCGGATCTCCTGGAACAACCGCGAGGACATCCCGCCACCCAGGACGGTGTCGAGGACCTTGAGGGCGAAGCGGTCCTCGTCGCGGTGGTCCAGCCCGGCACCGCCGAGCACCAGGTGCGCCTGCTCGCTGGGGCGGTGGCGGATCGTGACCGCCCCGGTGCGGTAGCCCTCGACCTGGCGGCGCTCGGCCTGCGAGCGACCCGGCCGGCCCAGGTCACCGAGCAGCCCGTCGGCCAGGGCGACGACGCGGTCGTGCTCGACGTTGCCCGCCGCGGCAACCACCAGGGCCTCGGGCCGGTAGCGGTCGAGGTAGTAGCCGTGGATCGTGTCCCGGTCCAGCCCGCTGATGGACCCGAGGGTGCCCAGGGTCTCCGCCGCCAGAGGGTGATCACCCAGCACCAACTGGCAGAACTCGGTGTGGACCAGCTCGTCGGGCGCGTCGTGGAGCGCATCGAGCTCCGAGAGCACGACCTGGCGTTCGGCCTCGACGTCCTCGGGGCGGTTGCGCGCGGCGACCAGCATGTCGGCCAGCACCTCGAAAGCCAGGGGGAGGTCGACGTCGAGCACCCGGGCGTAGAAGCAGGTGAGCTCCTTGGAGGTGAAGGCGTTCAGCTCCCCACCCACGCTGTCCAGCGACTCGGCGATGTCCCGGGCCGAGCGGGTGGCGGTGCCCTTGAACAGCGTGTGCTCGAGGAAGTGGGAACAGCCGGCCTCGCCCGGGCGCTCGTCGCGCGACCCGACGGCCAGCCACAGCCCGAGGGTGACCGACCGAACGGAGCTCATCGTCTCCGTGACGACCCGCACCCCGGAGGACAGCGTGGTGGACTCGTGGGGCACGGGTGACCTCGGAACGGGACGGGCGGCTGGTCCGCTTGGAGGAGGGTACGCGCCCGGCGTCGACCAGGCCCGACACGACGGCGGGCGGCCCGAAGGCCGCCCGCCGCTCTCGTCGCCGTCCGGTCAGTCGCGGTCGCGCGACCGGCTACGGGTCCGGGTACGGGTCCGCCCGCCGGCGTCACCGCCGCTGTCGCCGCCGCTGTCCCGGCCGCTGTCACCGCTGCGGTCACCGCTGCGGTCCCGGTCACGACCGCCACCTTCGCGGCCACCCCGGTCACCGCTCCCGCGGCCACCCCGCTCCCGACCACCACGTTCACGGTCGCGGGCACGGGGCCGCTCCTCCCCGGCGTCGTCACCGGGGGCGTCGGCTGGGGCGTCGGCGGGGGCGTCGGTGGCCGCCGCCTCTCCGGCCTTCTCACCGACGTACTGCAGCTTGAACTTGCGACCACCATCGAGCACGTCGAGCACCTCGACGAGCACCTGCTCGCCGACCTCGACGGCCTCCTCGGCGTGGCCGAGCCGCTTGCCCTTCATCTTCGACAGCTCGGAGATGTGGAGCAGCCCGTCGGTGCCAGGCGTCAGGGAGACGAACGCACCGAAGTCGACCGTCTTGACGACGGTGGCGTGGTAGCGCTCGCCCTTCTCCGGCAGCTGCGGGTTGGCGATCGCGTTGATGCGGTCGAGTGCGTCCTGGGCCACCTCGCGGGAGTTCGCGTAGATCTTGACGACCCCGCGACCGGCCTCCTCGTCGACGTCGATCTGGGCGCCGGTCTCTTCGACCAGCTCCTTGATGATCGCGCCGCGCGGGCCGATGACCGCACCGATCTTGTCCTGGGGGATGTGGACGATCTCCACCCGAGGCGCGCCGTCGGCGACCTCCTCGCGGGGCTCGGCGATGGCGTCGTTCATCACGTCCAGGATGTCGAGGCGGGCCTCACGGGCCTGCAGCAGCGCGTCCTGGAGCACGTTGGCCGGGATGCCGGCGAGCTTGGTGTCGAGCTGCAGGGCGGTGATGAAGCCCTCCGGCCCGGCGACCTTGAAGTCCATGTCGCCGAAGAAGTCCTCGACGCCCTGGATGTCGGTCAGGGTGGTGTACTTGCCGTTCTCGTACACCAGCCCCATGGCGATGCCGGCGACCTGGGCGTGGGTGGGCACCCCGCCGTCCATCAGGGCCATCGACGCGGCGCAGACCGAGCCCATCGAGGTGGAGCCGTTGGAGCTGAACACGTCGGAGACGAGCCGCATGGCGTAGGGCCACTCCTCGGTGTCGGGCAGGATCGGGATCAGGGCCCGCTCGGCGAGCGCCCCGTGGCCGATCTCGCGCCGCTTGGGGCTGCCGACCCGGCCGGCTTCGCCGGTGGAGTAGGGCGGCATGTTGTAGTGGTGCAGGAACAGCTTCTCGTCCGCCGGGTCCAGGGTGTCGAGACGCTGGCCCTCCCGGGTGGTCCCGAGCGCCAGCACGGAGACGACCTGGGTCTCGCCACGCTGGAACAGCGCGGAGCCGTGGGTCTTGGGCAGCACCTCGACCTCGGCGGTCAGGGGACGGATCTCGGTCGCGCTGCGGCCGTCGATCCGGAAGCCCTCGTCGACGATCAGACGGCGAACGACCTTCTTCTCGGTCGTGCGGAACGCCTCACCAGCCTGCTTGCGCAGCTCGTCCTCGTCGAGGTCACCGACCCCGGCGGCCACGACCGCGTCGACGACCGCGGCCTTGACCTCAGCGATCGCCTCGTCCTTGCCCTCCTTGGAGAGCTCGGCCTGGCGGTAGACCTCGAGGACCTTGGCTTCGCCCTCGGCCCACGCCGCGTCGAAGACCTCGTCGGAGTGGTCCAGGAACAGCGGGTACTCGCCGGCGTCACGGACCCCGACCTCGTCGACGAAGGCCTGCTGGGCCTCGCAGAGCTGGCGGATGATCGGCTTGACGTCCTCGATCGCCTGACCGACGACCTGCTCGGTCGGCGCCGGGGCACCCATGTCGATCTTGATCCAGCTGTCGGGGGTGGCCTCGGCCTCGATCATCAGGATCGCGACCTCACCGTCGTCCTCGACGCGCCCGGAGATGACCATGTTGAACACGGCCTCCTCCTCGAGCTCCTCGAAGGTCGGGAAGGACACCCAGGAGCCGTCACGCAGCATCGCGTAGCGCACCGCGGCGACGGGGCCGGCGAAGGGCAGACCGGACAGCATCGTCGACAGCGACGAGCCGTTCATGGCGATGACGTCGTAGGGGTCGACCTGGGTGGTCTGGATGATGGTGTTGACGACCTGGACCTCGTTGCGCAGCCCTTCGGCGAAGGTGGGACGCAGGGGGCGATCGGCCAGGCGGCAGACGAGGATCGCGTTCTCGGAGGGACGCCCCTCGCGCTTGAAGAACGATCCCGGGATGCGCCCGTTGGCGTACATCCGCTCCTCCACCTCGATCGTGAGGGGGAAGAAGGGCAGGAAGTCCTTCGGCTGCTTCGATGCGGTGGTCGTCGTCAGCACCTTGGTGTCGCCGAGGCTGACCACGGCTGCGCCGCCTGCCTGGGCGGCGAGGGTGCCGGCCTCGAAGGTGATGCTGCGACCGTCGATCTCGACGGTGTGCTCGTAGATCCCGAGCTTGCCCACGTTGGGCCTCCTATCGGGTTGCGTGCCGCGCACGGGGTGTGCGGGCGATGGGCCACCGGCCTCCGGCTCATCAGTGGGGGCGGCTCGCGGCGTGCGAGCCGTCTCCACTGACGACCGACTCCGGTGACGGGGGTGCGTCGTCGCAGCGGGGTCGCCGCACGACGCGGGCCGGGGTCGCTTCCACGCGATCCCGGCCCGGGGGTTCAGCGGCGGAGCTCCAGCTCCGCGATGAGCGCACGGTAGCGCTCGATGTCCATCCTCTTCAGGTAGTTGAGCAGTCGACGTCGCTGGCCGACCAGCTTGAGCAGCCCACGCCGCGAGTGGTGGTCCTGCTTGTGCTCCTTGAGGTGTTCGGTCAGGTGACTGATGCGCTGCGTCAGCAGGGCGACCTGGACCTCAGGTGAGCCGGTGTCGCCGGGCTCGCGGGCGAAGCGTTCGATGATGGCTTGCTTGTCGTTCGGCAGCGTGATCGCCACTGGGCTACTCCGTATCGTGGTCGGCCCTGCCGCGCCGGGTGGGGCGGTGCTGCGCACCACCACCTTGGGGTCCCGCCCCGGTGCTCGCCACGACGCGCGCACCGACACCTCGCGACCGCCGCGACGTTCGGCCGTTGGCCGGCGAGGCGGTGGCGCTCCAGGGATCCCGACACCCGAACGGGCACGGTGGGAACGACCCGGGGCCGGGTCGTCGACGTCAGTGTGGCACAGGCCCGCAGGTCCGGCAAGCACACACCACCAGCGACCGCCCCCCTCACCCCTCGGACAACAACGCCCGGGCGCGCGCCACGTCCGCCCCGATCTGTGCCACCAACGCTTCGACGCCGTCGAAGCGCTGCTCGGAGCGGAGCCGGTGCCGGAAGCGGAAGCAGAGGTTGCGACCATAGAGGTCGGCGTCCACATCGAGCAGGTGGACCTCGACGGTCCGGGTCGTGCCGTCGAAGGTGGGCCTGAGGCCGACGTTGGTCACCGCCGGGACCCAGCGCCCGTCGAGCAGCGCATGCCCCGCGTAGACCCCCGTGGCCGGGACGACCAGATCGGGGTCGATCACCAGGTTCGCGGTCGGGAAACCGATCCCCCGCCCCCGGCCGTCGCCTCGGACGACCATCCCGCCGAGCTGGTAGGGGCGCCCGAGGGCCGCGGTGGCCCACGCCAGGTCACCGTCCTGCAGGTGCTCACGGATCGCGCTGGAGGAGATGCGGCGATCGTCCATCTCCAGCAGGGTGACCGCCTCGGGTGCGAAGCCGTGCTGCTCCCCGAGCTCCAGCAGGGTCACGACGTCGCCGGCGGCCTTCGCGCCGAAGTGGAAGTTGGTGCCGACCACGACCCGGACCGCGGCCAGGGACCCCGCCAGGACCTCGGCCACGAACTCCGCCGGTGTGGAGCTCGCCAGTTCCCGGGTGAAGGGCAGCACCAGCACGGCGTCGACGTCGGCCGCCGCCAGCGACGTGACCCGGTCCTCGAGGGTCTGGAGCCGTGGCGGCGCGGCCTCGGCCCGCAGGAGCACGGCCGGGTGGGGATCGAAGGTCACGGCGACGGACCGGACACCGTGGCGCTCCGCGAGGGCGACCGCGCGCCGCAGCAGCACCTGGTGACCCCGGTGGACCCCGTCGAAGTTGCCGATGGTGACCACCGACGGGTCGTGGGGCAGGGCGTCGAGGCCGCGCGCGACGATGGTCATCGCAGCTCCTCGGGTCGCGTCCACACCAGCTCCGGACGCGCGCGGGTCCCGGTCGCATCGTCAGCGACGATGGCGAGCAGCTGCTCGCTCCTGCCGACTGCGGCGGGGCGCACCAGTGCCACCGGCCCATCACGGCCGACCGGCGGCACCGAGCCGCCCTGAACGAGACGGCGGGCCACCTCGTCGTCGGTGACCTCGACCACCTCGAGGGTGCGTCCCACCGCGGCCGCCACGTCGATGCCCCGGGCCAGGACGTCCTCGGGGCCGGCCCCATCGAGCGCATCGAGGCTGACGGCCTCGTCGACGGTGAAGGGTCCGTTGGCGATGCGGCGCAGCGAGGCGAGGCTTCCACCGACCCCCAGCGCCGCGCCCACGTCGTGGGCGATCGTGCGCACGTAGGTCCCGGCCGAGCAGGTCAGCAGCACGCTGACCTCGGCCATCGGCCCCGGCGCGAAACCGTCGAGCACCAGGGAGGACACCTCGACCCGGCGGGGGATGCGCTCCACGGTCTCGCCGCGGCGGGCCTTGGTGTGCAACCGCTCGCCACCGACCTTGACGGCGGAGACCATGGGCGGCACCTGCTCGAAGGTGCCCTGGAACGCCGACAAGGCCTCACACACCGTGTGCTCGTCGAGATGGCTGGCGTCGAGGCGGGCCAGCTCGACCCCGGTGGTGTCCTGACTGTCGGTCTCGACGCCGAGCTGGATCCGGGCCGCGTAGGTCTTCGAGCCGGCCTGGAGGAAGCGCACGAGCTTGGTCGCCCGGCCGAGACAGACCACCAGCACACCGGTCGCGGCGGGGTCCAGCGTGCCGGTGTGGCCGACGCGGGAGTGCCCGACGACCCGCCGGATCCGGGCGACGACGTCGTGGGAGGTCGGCCCGGCGGGCTTGTCGACCACCAGCACGAGGTCGTGGACCGGGCCGCGGGGCCGGGGGCGACGTGCCATCGCTCAACCCTCCCGGAGCAGCGCGACGACCTGCTCGACGACCGCATCGGCGGTCCCCGAAGCGTCGAAACCAGCCGCCAGGCGGTGGCCGCCGCCCCCGAACGCCGCCGCGATCCGGCCAACGTCGACCTTGCCGCGGGACCGCAGCGATCCCCGCCAGGAGCCGTCGGGAGCCGGCCGGAGCGTCAGGGCCACCTCGGCGACGTCAGCGGTCCGGAGCAGGTCGATCAACCCCTCCGTGCTGCCGTCGGCGGCGACGGCGAGGTCCTCGGGTGACAGGTGGGTGTGCACCAACGCCACCTCGGGGACGAAGCCCGCCCGAGCCAGCGCGCGACCGAGCAGGGTCAGGTCGTCCAGGCGCCGGGTCTCGAACAGCCGCTGACTCCAGGTGGCCTGGTCCACCCCGGCCGCCAGGAGGCGGGCGCCGAGCAGGTGGGCGTCGGGTCCGGTGGCCTGGTAGGAGAACCGGCCCGTGTCGGTCACGAGCCCGACGTACAGGCACGTCGCGATGTCACGGGTCAGCGGCAGGTCGAGCTCGTCGAGCAGCAGCGCCACGACCTGCACCGTCGCTGCCGCCCCGGGAGCCACCAGCGACAGTTCACCGAAGGGGACGCTGCGCTCGTGATGGTCGAGCACGATGGTCGGGACCCCGGCGTCGAGGTGACCGGCCACGGTGCCCAGCCGTCCGGGGCCGGCGGTGTCGAAGGCGACCAGCAGATCGATCTCGCTGGCCGGCGGCAGGTCGGCGACGGGCACCACGGCCTCGATCCCGGGCAGCAGGGTGAGCGCCGGTTCGAGCTCGAGCGGCTCCTCCCCGATCGTCGGCAGCGTGCGGGCACCTGCGCCGCTCAGCGCGAGGTGGAGTGCCAGTGCCGAGCCCAGCGCGTCGCCGTCGGGGCTGACGTGGCCGGCGAGCACCACCGTCCGGTGCTCGCGGCAGGCATCTGCCAGGCGCTCGACCACGGCGTCGATCGTGGCCTCGTCGAGCTGGGCGCGCCACGACGGTGCCGGCGCCGGCCCAGATGCCGCCGCTGAACCGGTCGTGGGCGATACGTCGCTCACCCGGCGGTCCCGTCGTCGGCCTGCGGGTCCTCCCGGTCCTCGATCCCACCGGTGCCCGGCGGGACCTCGCCACGGGACTCGATGCCGCGCAAGAGCTCCTCGACCCGGGAGGCATGCTCGGCCACGGGATCGGGCACGAACCGCAGCTCGGGCGTGGTCCTGAGCCCCACGCGCCGGGCGACCGGCCCGCGCAACCGGCCCGCCACCGCCACCAGGGCTTCGGCCACGTCAGCGGCGTCGGCGATGTGGTCACCGCCGCTGCGACGGGGATCGCGACTCAGCACGCTCGGGTCCAGGGTGGAGTAGTACACCGTGGCGACGTCGTGGTCGGGGGTCACGTCGGCCTCGGTGACGGTGACGAAGGTCAACCTGGGATCGGCGATGTCGGTCTGGAGGAGGTCGGCCACCGCGGCCCGGACCTGCTCGTCCACCCGTGGGTTGCGCTTGCGTGCCATCGGTCGCTCCTGCCTGTGGTGGTGGTCGGTCAGCGCTCGAAGGTGCCGGGTAGCTGCTGCTCCCCCGCGTCGGCATCGAGGTGGTCGGCGAGGTCGGTGACGGCCAGCACCTCCACCCTCGGATCGCGTTCCAGGATGGCGGTGAGCCGATCGAGGACGCGGTCGACACCCGTTGCGGTCGACGCTGCCAGGGCGACACCGAGGACCGCCCGCTGCCACCGGTCCTGGGCGCCGACCTCGGCGACCGAGACGCCGAGCTGGTCGTTGAGCGCTGCCTGGGCTCGCCGCAGCAGCGCGCGCTTGCCCTTCAGGCTGTCGATGCCAGGGAGGTACAGGTCCACCCGGGCGATGCCGTAGTGGACCCGCCCCCTGGCGTCGTCGTCGCTCACTGCGATGGCTCGGATCGGTTCAGGCGCGCGCGACCTCCACGGTCTCGAAGGCCTCGAGGATGTCACCCTCCTTGACGTCCTGGAACTTGGCGAGCCCGATACCGCACTCGAAGCCCTCACGGACCTCCTTGACGTCGTCCTTGAAACGGCGGAGCGAGGTCATGGTGTCCTCGGCGACGACGACGCCCTCGCGGATCACGCGGACCCCGGCATCGCGGCGGACCTCGCCCTTGATGACCATGCAGCCGAACACGAAGCCCTTGGGCGTCTTGAAGATCTCGCGGACCTCCGCCTCGCCGACGATCTCCTCGCGGAACTCAGGCGCGAGCAGCCCCTTGACGGCGCGCTCGATGTCCTCGATCGCCTCGTAGATGATGCGGTAGGTCCGCACATCCACACCGGAACGGTCGATCTCCTCGCGGGCGTTGGCACCAGGGCGCACGTTGAAGGCGACGATGATCGCGTCGGAGGCCTCCGCCAGACGGACGTCGCCCTGGGTGATGGCCCCCACGCCCTTCTGGATCACCCGGACCTGGACCTCGTCCAGCTCGAGCTTCAGCAGGGCGTCCTCGAGGGCCTCGGCGCTGCCGGAGACGTCCGCCTTGATGATGACGTTGAGGTGCGCCTTGTCGCCGGCCTGCACCGCGGAGGTGAACTCCTCCAGGGTGGTCGGTCGGCGGTCGGCGAGCTCCTTACGGCGTTCCCGTGCCGAGCGCCGCTCCGCGACGTCGCGGGCGAACCGCTCGGCGTCGACGACCCGGAACTCGTCACCGGCCTCCGGGACCTCGTTCAACCCCAGCACCTGCACGGGACGCGACGGCTGGGCTTCGTCGACCGGCTGGCCGTTCTCGTCGAACATGGCCCGGATCTTGCCGTCGGCGGTCCCGGCCACGAGGATGTCCCCCCGGTGCAGGGTGCCTCCCTGGACCAGGACCGTGGCGACCGGACCTCGACCGCGGTCGAGGTGGGCCTCGACGACCCGGCCGCGGGCGGCCTTGTTGGGGTTGGCCTGCAGCTCCAGCAGGTCGGCCTGGAGCAGGACCACCTCGAGGAGGTCCTCGAGGCCGATCTGCTGCAGCGCGGAGACCTCGACCATCGGGACGTCACCACCGAACTCCTCGGCGACGAGATCGTGCTCGGTGAGTTGGGCCTTGACGCGGTTGGGGTCGGCGCCCTCGACGTCGATCTTGTTGACGGCGACGACCACCGGTACCTCGGCGGCCTGCGCGTGCGCGATCGCCTCCCGGGTCTGGGGCATGACGCCGTCGTCCGCCGCGACCACCAGGATCGCGACGTCGGTGACCTGGGCACCCCGGGCCCGCATGGCGGTGAACGCCTCGTGACCGGGGGTGTCGATGAAGGTGATCTGACGCCCGTCCTTGGTGATCTGGTAGGCACCGATGTGCTGGGTGATGCCCCCGGCCTCGCCCGCGACCACGTCGGTCTTGCGGATCGCGTCGAGCAGCTTGGTCTTGCCGTGGTCGACGTGGCCCATCACGGTGATGACGGGTGCGCGCGGCTCCAGGGTCACCGGATCCTCCGGAGCTTCGATGCCGAACTCGAGCTCCTCCTCCGACATGAAGTAGACGTCCACGCCCAGATCGGCACAGATGATCTCGACGGTGTCGTCGGGCAGGGTCTGCTGCACCGTCGCCATCTCGCCCATGTCGAACAGCTTCTTGACCACGGCCGCACCGGGGACCCCGAGCTTGTCGGCCAACTCCCCGACGGTGATGCCGGAGAGGACCTCGACGCGCTGGACCCGGATCTGGTCCTCGATCGGCACGTCCCGACGCATCGGACCCCGCTGCAGCTCCTGCTCCGCCGGCGACTGCTTCTCGCGCTTCTTCTTGCGCTTGGTCTTCCCGCTGCCGGGTCCACCGGTCCCACCGGGTGCCGCGGGCCCACGGCTCGGCCCTCCGGTCCCACCCGGACCACCACGCCCGACGGGCTGGCGGTAGGGGGAGGACCCGGGACCACGACCTCCAGCGGGCGCGCCGCGACCGGCGCCGCTGGGCGCACCACGACCGCCACCCGGACCACCGGGTGCGCCACGGCCGGCGCCGCCAGGGGCACCGGGCCCACCACGACCGCCGGCGGGAGCGCCGGGCTGGGGCTGGGGTCGAGCGGGGGCCTTGCGCAACGGTGGCGGGATAGCGCGCCTGCCCGAGCCCTCCTGGGGCAGGGCCTGGTCGCCACGACGCCGCAGCTCGGGTGCGTCACCGGTGGCCGTCGGCGGCGGCTGCGGACTGCGCTGGGAGGGGGGACGCAGCGGCGCCTCACCCGGCTTGAGCCGCGGTGGTGGCGCGCCCGGCATCCGCTTGGCACCCGCCTCGCCCTCGCCCGACGTGGAGGGCTCCTTGGTCGGCGGCGCCGACTGAGCGTCCTGAGGTTCGGGCTCGGTCGGTGCCGATGCGGCCGGTGCCGTGGCCGCCCCGGTCCCCTCGCCCGCCGGCGCGGGCGTCTCGTCTTCGCTCGGGGCGGCCGCCGGGGGCGGGGTGGCCGCCTGCTGCTCGCGCAGGTGGGGCGGGAGGACCTTGGCCGCCTTCTTCCGCTCCGGCGGCGCGGCGGCCTGCATCGAGCGGTACCGCTCGAGCTCCGCCTGCTCCCGCCGTCGCTTGGCTTCCTGCTCCGCCTTGCGCTCGGCGTCGGTCTTGCCGAGCGACTCGCGGAACCGCGCAGCGTCGGCACCGTCGATGGACGAAGAGTGGCTCTTCGCATCGACGCCGAGATCGGTCAGGCGACGCAGGACCTCCTTGTTGTGGAGGCCGGTCTCCTTGGCCAGTTCGTAGACGCGGACCTTGTTGCTCACGCGTTCTCGCTCCTCACGGTGCCAACCGGCACCTGGTGGTACACCACGTGGTTCTCGAGCTGGTCGAGCGCGGCGAAGGCGTCAGCCTCGGTGATGCCCCGCAGGGCGCGTCGCAAGGGGCTGGCGCCGCGTCGTCGCGCCGCGGCGATGCAGTCGGGGTCGGGGCAGAGGTACGCCCCCCGGCCGGGGAGCCGAGCTTCGGGGTCGACCCTGACCCCGTCGGGGGTGAGGGCGACTCGCAGCAGGGCGCGCTTCTCGCGCGCTCGGCGGCAACCGATGCAGGTCCTGACCGGCGCTCGAGGCGCGGTGCCCGGCAATGGTACGCCCTCCTCGGGGTCCGGTGGGTCGTCCACCTCGGTGACGGGGTCACCAGCAGGTGCACGGCGGCGTGACGTGGTGGCTTCAGGGGGTGGCGGTCGGGTCCGGATCGGGGTCGGTGACCTCGACCACCTGGGTGGGCTCGGGGACGACCGGGTCGGCCGGAGCGCCGACCGGCAGATCGGTGGCGGTGGCATCGGGTTCGGCGCTGAGCACGTCGTCCTCCTCGTCCTCCAGCGCTGAGCGTCGGACCGCCTCGGCCGACTCGTACGCCGCCTCGATGGCCTTGGCGCCCTCATCGGACAGCGGGTTGCCGTACTCGTCGATCAGCCCGGCCTCGAAGGCCTCCTGGAAGGCCCGCTGCTCCTCGGCGAACTGCGTCTCGGACTTGATGTCGATGCGCCACCCCGTCAGCCGTGCGGCCAACCGGGCGTTCTGACCCTCCCGGCCGATGGCCAGGGACAGCTGGTAGTCCGGGACGACCACCAGCGCGGTGCCCTCCTCCGGGTAGAGGTAGACGCTGGAGACCTTCGCAGGCGACAGGGCGTTGCCGACCAACTGCTCGGGCTCATCCGCCCAGCGCACGATGTCGATGCGTTCGAGCTCCTCGGAGTGGAGCTCCTTCTGCACGCTGCGCGCACGCTGGCCTCCGGGGCCGACGCAGGCCCCGACCGGATCGACGTCACGGTCGTTGCTCATGACCGCCACCTTGGTGCGGTGCCCGGCCTCGCGCGCGATGCCCTTGATCTCGACGATCCCCTCCTCGATCTCCGGCACCTCGAGGGCGAAGAGGCCGACGACGAGTGCCGGGTGGGTCCGGGAGGCGACGATCTGGGCACCCCGCAGCTGCTTGCGGACCTCGATCACCACCGCCCGGGAGTGGGCGCCGTGCTCCAGCCGCTCGTTGGGGATCTGCTCCTGGTAGGGCAGCAGCGCCTCGGTGCGGCCGAGCTCGATCAGCGTCGCGTTGCCCTGCTGGGAGATCTGGCCGGAGACGATGTCGCCCTCGCGACCCACGAACTCGCCGTAGGTCGCCTCCCGCTCGGCCTCACGCAGCCGCTGCAGGAGCACCTGCTTGGCGGTCTGGGCGACGATGCGACCGAAGTCCTTGGGCTCCTCGCGCCACTCGGAGACGATGTTGCCCTCGTCGTCGAGCTCCTGGGCGTAGAGGCTGACCTCGCCGGACGACCGGTCGACCGACACCCGCGCTTCGTCACCGGTCGCGTGGGGTGAACGCTTGTAGGCGGAGGCCATGGCGGTCTCGAAGGCCTCGACCACCGTGAGGAAGTCGATGCCCTTCTCGCGCTCGATCTGACGCAGCGCGTCGATGTCGATCTTCACGTGTCGGCCTCCTCTGGGTCACCACGGGAGCACGACGTGGCCCCGGGCGACGTCGCTGAGCGCGAGGTCCCGGTCCCCGTCGGGGGTGGCGATGGTCAACGTGGTCTCGGTGGCCGCCGTGAGCTCGCCGACGACCTCGTGGCCCCCCTGCTCGGCAGCGTGCAGCTCGAGCCGGAGCGTGCGACCACGGTTGCGGGCGAAGTCCCGGGGGCGTGTCAGTGGCCGATCCGCACCCGGGGAGGTCACCTCGAGGGTGTAGCCCCCGGCGATGGGGTCGTGATCGTCGAGGACCGCCTCGAGCTCGCGGGACAGCGCGGCGATGTCCTCGATGCCGACCAGGACCTCGGGGTCGAGGTCGACGGCGTCGACGATCACACGCACCATGCGGCTGCCCCGCTGCCCCTTGACCTTCGTCTCGAGCAGCTCGAGGCCGAGCCGCTCGGCGATCGGCCCCGCGAGCTCCTCGACGCTGCGTCGGAGGTCATCGTTCGACGGGCGTGTCACGTCGGACCTCCTTGGGTCGCGGCTCGAACGGGGGACGGATCGTGGTGGGTCCGGGCTGCTCGTGCGGACGGCCTCTCACGTCAGCGGCCGGCCCGAGGGGCCGGCCACCGCAGCGGTCACTGTCTGCTGTCGAGCTCGTCGGTCGCGAGCGGGTCGCGTCGGCGGATCGGGTCGGCGTTGCGGTGGCGGTTCGGCGGGGCGGCGGCGGCGCGTCCAGCGCGTCGGCGCTGCCCCGAACACGACACAGCGGGCCGTCAGGCCCGCCGCGGAGTTCGCCCGCCGACAGTAGCACGGTGGGACGGGACCTGCCACGCCCGGGGCGCGCTCAGGCGACGATCGGGGAGCCCTCGCCGCGCTCAGCGCGGATCTCCTCGGCCATCTCCGAAGCGAAGTGCACGAGCGCCTCGACGATGTCCTCCTCGCGGACGGTGGCGATCTTCTCACCCTTCTTGATGATGTCGCCCTTGCCGTTGCCCGCGGCCACACCGAGGTCGGCCTCGCGGGCCTCGCCAGGTCCGTTGACCACGCAGCCCATCACCGCGACCCTGAGTGGGGCCTCGATGCCCTCGAGCCCCTTCTGCACGTCCTCGGCCAGGGTCCACACGTCGACCTGGGCCCGCCCGCAGGAGGGGCAGGACACCACGTCGAGCCCGCGCTGGCGCAGGTGCAGCGACTCCAGGATCGCGATGCCGGCCTTGACCTCCTCGACCGGGTCGGCGGACAGCGACACCCGGATCGTGTCGCCGATGCCCTCGGCGAGCAGCGCGCCGATGCCGACCGCCGACTTGATCGAGCCGGTCTTCAGCGGCCCGGCCTCGGTGACACCGAGGTGGAGGGGGTAGTCGGTGCGCTGGGAGAGCAGCCGGTAGGTCTGGATCATCACCCACGGGTCGGAGTGCTTGACCGACACCTTGGTGTCGTGGAAGCCGACGTCCTCGAGCAGACGGATCTCGCGCAGCGCCGACTCGACCATCGCCTCGGGCGTAGGCCCCCCGAACTCCTCCAGGATCGCGTCCTCGAGCGAACCACCGTTGACCCCGATGCGGATGGCCACGCCGGCCTCGTCCGCCAACCTGCCGAGCAGGGCGACCTTGTCGTGCTTCTTGATGTTGCCCGGGTTGATCCGCACCCCGGCGCAGCCCGCCTCGATCGCCATGACGGCGTACTTCCACTGGAAGTGGATGTCGGCGATCACGGGGATGCGGGCGTGCTCGGCGATGTAGGCCAGCGCCTCGGCGTCCTCACGGCGCGGCACGGCGACGCGGACGATGTCCGCCCCGGCCGCCTGGGCCGCGGCGATGGCCTGAAGCGTCAGGTCCGCCTCGTGGGTCGGCGTGACCGTCATGGTCTGCACGCTGATGGGGGCGTCGCCCCCGACCTCGAGGGGCCCCAGCCGGATCTTGCGCGTCGGCTTGCGGGGCGGTGGTGGGAGGTCGACGTTGGCGACGGGAGTGGGGGCAGGCACGACAGGCAGGTGATCGGGGAAGATGCTCACCAGGGCTCCTCGTGGTGGGGAGCGCGGCGGTCCGGCAGGGGCAGCCTGGCCGGCCGTGGCTCGCGGCGGACGTGGGGTCGGGACACAGCAGGTTCGTGGCCGAGGCTACCCCTGGCCGGCTCCGACTCGTCGAACCCACGGGGACCGACGGCCCCCGACGTCACAGCGACCGTGACCACCGGCCTCACAGCCGCAACGGGTCGCTGATGTCCAACCAGATGGAGGTCACCACGACCAGCAGCAGCACACCGATGACCGGGAGCGCCACCGCCGTGATCGCCCTCGGGTCGACGGTGAAGTCCTGCTCGCGCCCGCGCAGCCGGCGTGCCAGGTTCCCGACCTTCTCGACCCCGATGACCGCGAGGTGACCCCCGTCGAAGGGTGGCAGGGGCACCAGGTTGAAGATGAACAGGAAGACGTTGAGGTACGCCAGCAGGAACACGAAGGTGTAGAGCCCCGCGGTCCCCCCGCCGGCGGTCTGACCGGCGATCGAGGCGATACCTATCACGGAGACGACGCCCTCCGGGTCGCGCTCCTGGGCACCGAAAGCGGTCGACACCAGGTCGGAGAGCCCCGCGGGGCTGAAGATCGCTGCCAGACCCTGCACGCTCGCACGCAGGAGCGGCACGACCCCGCCGAACGGGTCGAGCTCGTCACCGACCGCGGCTCGCCGGCCCGCGGCGCCCGGCGGCAACCGCTCCTCCACCGGCGCCGGCGCGAAGCCGGCCAGCCCCACCACCTCGCCGGTCGCCGGGTCCTCCTCGGCCTGCGGGGTGAGCACGACCTCGGACCGCGCGCCGTCCCGCTCGATCGTCAGGGTCGTCGGGAGCCCAGGGCGGGCGCGGATGGCGTCGCGGAGCACGGAGAAATCGCTGGACTCCTGGTCCTCGACCGCCAGCAGCCGGTCACCCACCCGCAGCTGCGCCTCCTCGGCCGGCGTGCCCTCGATCACCGCGGCGATCTCGGGGGTCACCTCACCGGTCGGCAGCGGCAGCAGGGAGTAGAGACCGAACAGCAGCAGGAACGCGATCGCGAGGTGGGTCACGGGCCCCGTGAAGATCGCCACGGCCCGCTGCCAGGCGGGACGGTCGTGGTAGAAGCGGCCCTCGTCCCCGCGTTCGAGCCGCCATGCCAGATCACCGAGGCGTTCACTGCCCCCCACCTCGGTGTGGACGATCTCCTTCAGCGACCATCGGAGCCCGTCCAGGGTCTCCATGTCGACGGCGGTCTCGCGGGTGCGTCGCAGGATGTGCTCGCGGAGCTCGGAGGGCGTCCCGCGCCCGGCCAGCTCCTCCTCCAGGTGGTCGAGGGCACCGACGGTCAGCTCCGGGGTGCCGTCGGAGAAGGTGGTGACCACGGTCGCGTCGCGCTTCGCCGCCTCCCGCAGGGCCGTCGGGCTGAACACCGTGTCGACCAGCGGCGCGTCGCGCTCGTCGAGCGGCGACATACCGCGGATCGACACGAACCCTCCGAGCGGCAGGGCCTTGACGCCGTACTCGGTCTCACCGCGCCGGGTGGACCACAGGGTGGGACCGAAGCCGACGAAGTACCGGTCGGCCTTCATGCCGACCGACTTGGCGGTCAGCAGGTGGCCGAGCTCGTGGATCAGGATCGCCAGGACCAAAGCGGCGACGAAGGCCAGGATCGCGAGTCCGCTGGTCATGGTGCGTCCGATCGGTGGAGGAGCGAGGCGGCGTGCTCCCGGGCGAACCCGTCAGCCGCGAGCACCTCATCGAGGTCCCGGGGGGCGGAGGGCGCGGTGGCCGTGAAGGCCTCCAGGGTCTCGGCCACCACGTGGGTGACGTCGAGGAAAGCGAGGCGGCCGGCCAGGAAGGCCGACACCGCCTCCTCGTTGGCGGCGTTGTACACGGCGGGATGGGCCCCTCCACGCCGGCCCGCCTCGAGCGCGAGGTCCACCGCCGGGAAGGTGGCCCGGTCGAGGGGTTCGAAGCTCAGCGTGCTCGCGGTGGTCCAGTCGCAGGCCACGAAGGCGTGGCCGAGGCGCTCGGGCCAGGCCAGGGCGAGCTGGATCGGCAGCCGCATGTCGGGCGGGGACAGCTGGGCGATCGTGGAGCCATCCACGAACTCCACCATCGAGTGCACCACCGACTGGGGGTGGACCACGACGTCGAGGCGGTCCAATGGGACGTCGAACAGCAGGTGCGCCTCGAGGAGCTCGAGCCCCTTGTTGACCAGCGTCGCGGAGTTGACGGTGATCACCGGGCCCATCGACCAGGTCGGGTGGTCCAGGGCGTCGGCGGCGGTGACCTCGGCCAGTTGCCGGCGGCTGTGACCTCGGAAGGGGCCCCCGCTGGCGGTCAGGACGAGCCGGGCCACCTCGCTGTCCCGGCCGGAACGCAGGCACTGGGCCAGCGCGGAGTGCTCGGAGTCGACCGGCAGCAGGTGGCTGGCGCGGCCGCCCGCCCGCTCGGCGGCGGCGACGACCAGGTCGCCGCCGACGATCAGGCTCTCCTTGTTCGCCAGCGCCACGGGCGTCCCGGCCTCCAACGCGGCCAGGGTGGGGGCCAGGCCGACCGCCCCGGTGATCCCGTTGAGGACGATGTCGGCGCCGCTGGCGGCCAGGGTCGCGGCCGCCTCGGGGCCGTCGATGACCTCGAGGTGGGGGGCGTGGGCACGGAGCCGGGCCGCCGCGTCGCGGTCACCGACGGCCACCCGTCGCACGCCGAGGGCTTCGGCCTGCTCGGCGAGGGTGTCCACGTCCCGCCCGGCGGCGAGCCCGACCACCTCGAAGGCCTCGGGGTGGGCGGTGACCACCTCGATCGCCTGGATGCCGATCGAGCCCGTGGCACCGAGCACGACCACACGGCGACGGCTCACGGTCCCGCCTCGCCCGTGACCGGCAACGTGGGCAGCACCGCGGCCGCGTCGATCCGCTCCGCCGCCCCGACGGCCGCCGGCAGCCGCGTGCCGGCGCCGAGGGTGTAGGAGGCCAGGAGCTGACCGCACGCGGCGTCAGCGTCGCGGCCCCGGGTATCACGCAGGGTCACCGCGGCACCGCGGCGCTCCACGCCCGCGATGAAGGCGCGCATGCGCTGGGGCGTGGGCTCCTTCCACCGCACCCCGGGGGTGGGGTTCATCGGGATGACGTTGACGTGGGCCCGCAGGCGCCGGGCCATCGCCCCGAGGCGGTCGGCCTGCAGCGGGTCGTCGTTCACCTCGCCGATCAGGCACCACTCGATGCTCACCCGCCGGTTGGTGACGCGGCGGTAGTCGGCCATCGCCTGCTCGACCTCGGCGAGGGGATGTTGGCGGTTGACGGGCACGAGGTCGTCCCGCAGCTCGTCGGTGGCGGCGTGCAGCGAGACCGCCAGGGTCACGGGCAGACCGAGCTCCGCGAGCTTCACGATCCCGGGGACCAACCCGACGGTGGAGACGGTGATACCGCGCGCCGAGAGGTTGAACCCCGCCGGGTCGTGCAGCCAACGGACCGTGGCCAGCGTCGCCGGCAGGTTGGCCAGCGGCTCACCCATGCCCATGAACACGACGTTGGTGACCCGCGACGGCGCACCATCGGGGAGGTGCTCCTCACCGATCACACCGCTGCGCAGGGCGGCGTCGGCCACCACCACCTGCCGTACGACCTCACCGGCGGTGAGCTGACGCCGGAAGCCGGCCTGGCCCGTCGCGCAGAAGGGGCAGCCCATCGCGCAGCCCGCCTGGGTCGAGATGCACACCGTGGCACGGTCCGGGTACAGCATCAGGACCGTCTCGATCGCCTCCCCGTCGGGGAAGCGCAGCAGCAGTTTGTGGGTGTGCCCCTCGTCGGCCACGGTGTGCGCGACGAGGTCCGGCCGCGCGGGAGCGAACCGCGCGGCGAGCCGCTCCCGCAGCGCGGCGGGCAGATCGGTCATCTCGGCCGGATCGTCGACACCGCGCACCAACCAGGCGTGGAGCTGATCGGCCCGGTAGCCGGGCTCCCCGAACTCGGACAACAGCGAGGAGATCCCGGCGCGGTCGAGCGAGTAGGGATCGAGCACGTCGGGCTGGGGAGCAGCAGGCTCGGACACAGGGCCTCACGGACGGGTGCGGATGCCGTGACGACCACGGCGATCAACCCGACAGGGTACGCGAGCGACACGGGGTCGACCGCCCGGTCCTCGGGCGGTCAGGCGAACAGCGCGAGGCCGTAGAACCCGACGGGCAGGGCGAACAGGATGCCGTCCACCCGGTCGAGCACGCCGCCGTGCCCGGGGAGCACATCACCGAGGTCCTTGACCCCGAGGTCCCGCTTGACCATCGACTGCACGAGGTCACCGATGAACCCCGCTGCCCCGGCGGCCAGGGCCACCACAGCCGCGGAGAGGGGCGTGAAGGCCTCGCTGAGCCGGGGTAGGACCAGCACCGCCAGCACGGCGGCGATCGCGAGCCCACCGATCAGACCTTCCCAGGACTTCCCCGGGCTCACGCTCGGCACCACCTTGTGGCGGCCGAAGGGCACACCGAGGGCGTAGCCGCCGATGTCGGTCAGGATCACCGCGCCGATCACGGCCAGCACGACCACGGGGCCTTCGGGACGGTCCGCGAGGCGCGGGGCGTAGGAGGCGAACAGCCCGACCCAGAGCCCGAAGAAGGCCGTGACCCCGAGAGAGGCGGTGACCGCGGAGCGATGGCGGTCGAACAGCAGCCACAGGAAAGCCGTGACCAGCAGGACCGCCATGCCCAGGGGCTGCCCGGCCGCACCGAGCCACATCGCGCCACCGACGCTGGTGACCACGCCGAGCAGCAGCGGCACGGTGAGCACGCGCACCCCGACGGTGGCCAGGACCCGGGACACCTCGACGCTGGCGATGGTGACCAGCACGACGATGACCGCCGTGAAGGCCTCCAGCCGCCAGAACAGCGAGCCGAGGAACACCACCGCCAGCACGACCCCCACGGCGATGGCCACGGGCAGGTTGCGCCCGCCCACCATGCCGCGGGGCTGGCTCTGGGGGCCGGAGGCGTCGGAGGGGTCCAAGATGCGCTCGAAGGTCGTGGGGGTAGCGCGTCAGACCTCGCTCAGCTCCTGTTCCTTGGCCTCCAGCGCCTTGTCGATGCGGGCCACGTGCTCAGCGGTGACCCCCTCGAGCTTCTTGGTGTACCGGTCGTGCTCGTCGGCGCCGACCTCACCGTCGTCCTCGAGCTTCTGCATCGCGTCGCGGGCGCTGCGTCGCACGTTGCGGACGGCGACCCGACCGTCCTCAGCGGCGTGCTTGGCGAGCTTGATGTACTCCTTGCGCCGCTCCTGGGTCAGCTCCGGGAACACGCAGCGGATCGTGGTCCCGTCGTTCGCGGGGTTGAGCCCCAGGTCGGACTCCCTGATCGCCTTCTCGATCGCGTTCACCGAGCTCTTGTCGAAGGGGTTGATGACCAGCATCCGGGGCTCGGGGACCGAGAAGTTGGCGAGCTGCTGCAGGGGGGTCGGCGCACCGTAGTACTCCACCGTGATGCGGTTGAGCAGCTGCGGGTTCGCCCGTCCGGTCCGGATGCCGGCGAAGTCCTCACTGACCTTCTCGACGGCCTGATCCATGCGGTGTTTCGCATCGCGCATGATCTGGTCGAGGCTCATCGCATCCTCCTCGGGCGAGCCGGCGGGGAGCCGGCGGTCGGCGGTCGTGGGTGGTCCCTCAGGTGGTGGCGTCCAACCGTGGCCGGCGGCCGACGGCGAGGTGGGGCGGCTCAGGCGTCGGCGACGGGCTCGGCTCGGACCAACGTGCCGACCGGCTCGCCTCTGACGACCCGGCCGATGTTGCCCTCACGCAGGAGCTCGAACACGACGATGGACAGTTGGTTGTCCATGCACAGCGAGATGGCCGTGGCGTCCATGACCTTCAGCCCCTGGTTCAGCACGGCCAGGAAGTCGATCACCTCGTAGCGGATCGCCGCGGCATCGTGCTTGGGATCGCGGTCGTACACCCCGTCGACCTGGGTGCCCTTGAGGATCGCGTCGGCACCGATCTCCAGGGCGCGCTGCGCGGCGGTGGTGTCGGTGGTGAAGTAGGGCACCCCGAGGCCGGCGGCGAAGATCACCACCCGACCCTTCTCGAGGTGGCGGACGGCCCGACGACGGATGTAGGGCTCGGCGAGCTCCTGCATCGCCACGGCGGTCTGCACCCGGGTCTCGACGCCCTCCTTCTCCAACGCATCCTGGAGCGCGAGCGCGTTGATCACCGTCGCGAGCATCCCCATGTGGTCGGCGGAGGACCGGTCCATGCCGGCGGCCGCGGGCGAGTTGCCACGGAAGATGTTGCCGCCACCGACGACGACCCCGATCTCCGTGCCGTCGCTGGCCTGCAGCTCACCGATCTCCCGGGCCACCTGGCTGACGATCCGAGGATCGATGCCGCCCTTGACCTCGGGGTCGGAGAAGGCCTCCCCGGACAGCTTCAGCAGCACCCGGCGCAGTGGGGTCCTGTCGGTCACGCTCTACCTCGTCGGTCCGGGTTCCCTGGGCCGTGCTCGTGGGCCGTGCTCGCACGAGCCCCGGTGTCATCGTGCACGCCTGGTCGCCCGCTGTCTGCGAGCCTAGCGGCGCAACGCGGCGGGCCCGCCCCCGTGGGGCGGGCCCGGCCCGAGCAGCTGTGCCGAGGCCGTTCTCAGGCGCCGACCTCGAACCGCGCGAAGCGGGCGACCTCGAGCTTCTCGCCCACGATCGCCTGGACCTCGCTGATCGCCTGGGCGACCGTCTTGTCGCCGTCGAGGACGTAGGGCTGGTTCAGCAGGACCCAGTCCTCGTAGACCTTCTTGACCTTGCCCTCCACGATCCGCTCGATGATGTGGTCGGGCTTGCCCTGCTCGACCGCCTCCTTGCGCGCGAACTCGCGCTCCTTCTCGAGCAACGCCGGGTCGACCTGCTCCTCGGCCACCACCAGGGGCTTGGCGGCGGCGATGTGCATGGCGAGGTCCTTCGCCAGCTTCTGGACGGCGTCGGCCTTGGCCACGAAGTCGGTCTCGCAGGACAGCTGGAGCAGGACGCCGACCTTCGCGGGCATGCCCGGGGTGGGGGCGTGCAGGTAGGTGTGCACCAGACCCTCGCTGGCCGTCCGGTCGGCGGCCCGGGCGTCCATCTTGGCTCCGGTGCGCTCCCGCACCAGCTCGGCCGCCTTGTCCATGTCGCCGTCGGCGTCGACGAGAGCCTTCTTGCAGGCCATCATGGGGGCGTTGGTCAGCTCACGGAGCTGCTTGACGTCTGCGGCGGTGATCGCCACGGGGTTCCTCCTGTGTCGGGCCCGGCTCGATGCGGGCGACGGGATGCGCGGTCACGCGCGCAGGGCGTGCCGGCCGGTGCGAGGACCGGCCGGCGGAGGCGCTGGACCTCAGGGCTGCGGCGGCGCGGTCGGCTCGGCCGGTGGCGCGGTCGGCTCGGCCGGTGGCGCGGTCGGCTCGGCCGGTGGCGCGGTCGGCTCGGCCGGTGGCGCGGTCGGCTCG
>Ga0207421_10001917_pt1 | contig 26313 bp, 19 predicted proteins | sample SodLakKL_010_SED_4_FD_187542 | JGI IMG/M metagenome (GOLD analysis project Ga0207421, IMG submission 187542) | Alkaline sediment microbial communities from Lake Tanatar, Kulunda Steppe, Russia - 8KL_010_SED (SPAdes) (version 2) | ecosystem: Environmental > Aquatic > Non-marine Saline and... | reverse complement strand
CTGGGCCTGGCCGGCCCCGGTTCCGGGAAAACCCGGGCCCTTATTTTTCGGGCAGCCCACCTGATTAAATGCGGGATTCAACCGGAACAGCTCTTATTGCTCACTTTTACCAACAAAGCTGCCGGGGAGATGAAAGAACGCCTGGAAGATTTACTGGGGTTCCTGCCCCGTGATTTGTGGGCGGGGACTTTTCACAGCACCGGTTCGCGGATCCTGAGAAGGCATGCAGACCGGATGGGAAGGACTCCCAACTTTACCATTTTTGATGAAGACGACAGTAGGTCGGCCTTGAAGCAGATCCTGGGCAACCTTGAAATAAGCGACGAAGATCGCAAGTTGATTATGAAACGCGGCCTTTTAGGGCGGATCATTAGCCAGGCCCGGAACTCAGGAGTAACCATCAGGGAAGTGATGGAAGAGGACTACCCCTACAGGCTGGAGTACCTGGAGACGATCGAGCAGGTTGCCGGGCTGTATGAACAGAAGAAAAGGGAAAGCAATGCCTTTGATTTCGATGATTTACTGCTCTGCTGGTTGGATCTTTTTGAAAATAACCCCTTGATCAGGGACCAGTACCGGCGGCGGTTCAAACATGTCCTGGTTGACGAGTTCCAGGACACCAATATCGTCCAGGCCCGGATTATCGACCTGTTTGCCGGCGCCAGTTCGATTTGCGTAGTCGGAGATGATGCCCAGTCGATCTATGCTTTTCGCTATGCCAATATCGGCAACATTTTATCTTTCCCGGAAAAATATGATCGCTGCCAGGTGGTGCGCATGGAACAGAACTACCGCAGCAGCCCCGAAATTGTGGAGCTGGCCAACAACCTGATCAGCTATAACCGGGATCAGCTCCAAAAGACCCTCTTTTCCAAGAACCCCCCGGGCGAGAGTCCGGTGGTGGCCAAGGTCTTCGATGCCCGGCAGGAAGCTTCGTTTGTCCTCCAGAATATCTGGGAGCTGCAGAATAACGGCATTTCCTTAAATGATATTGCCGTGCTGTACCGCAGTTCGTACCTGACCCCGGAAGTAGAATTTGCCATCTCTCGCAGGGGGATCAGCTACCGGACTTACGGCGGGGTCAAGTTTTTTCAAAAAGCCCACGTCAAGGATGTCCTGGCCTACCTGAAGGTGATCTACAATCCCCATGACGAAAATTCCTGGCGCCGGATTGCCACCCTCCAAAAAGGAGTGGGCCAGGCTTCATTTGACAAGCTGTGGTCCAGGTTAAAAACTTATGACAACCCCCTGGAAGCTGTGATTGCCGGTAATGAGTCGCCGGCCCGGGGCAAAGAAGGCTGGGAAGCCTTGAGAGGGACCCTGGAGCTGATTTATAAAAGCGAGCAAGAATACGTGCCCGGCTTGATCGGGGCCGTTTTGGATGCTAATTATGATAACATTTTAAAACAGAACTATCCCGACCAGTATGAAGACCGGTTCCGGGGTATTGAGCGGCTGGCCATCTACGCGGAACGGTTTGAAAACCTGCCCGCCTTCCTTGAATCCCTGGCTTTGGAAGAGTCTGTTTTTGCCGACACCAGCGCCGCCGGGACAGGCGCAGGCGAGCAGCTGACCCTGTCCACCATCCACAGCGCCAAGGGCAAGGAGTGGGACGCTGTCTTTATCATCGGCATGAACCAGGGCCAGTTTCCGAGCCAGCAGGTCGGCCCGGCTGCTATGGATGAAGAAAGGCGCCTTTTTTATGTTGCAGCTACCAGGGCCAAACGGTTCCTTTATTTGAGCACATATATCGAGGATTACCGCAATTACGGGGCCGTGTCCGAGGGCCCTTCCCAGTTTTTGAGGGAACTGCCGCCCGAATGTTACCGGCTGGTTGATTTTGACAGCGCTTTCTAACCGGCATTGTTCTAACCTCCGCTTTTGCCGGAAAGGACTTCCTGGTAAACGGAAATCATCTTCTCAGCCATCTGGCCGGAAGTAATGCGCCGGGCGGCTTGATAGGCGCCCCGACTTAGGCTCTCGCGTAGCGCTTGATCTTCCAAAACTTTCACCGCCGCCCCGGCCAGGGCGTCCGGATCGGGTTCGGTCAGGATCCCGTCCACCCCGTCTTCGACCATTTCCGCAACCCCGTGGGCACCCACTGCCACGACCGGCAGGCCTGCCGCATGGGCCTCGTTAATGATAATACCCTGGGTTTCCGTAACCGAGGGGTAAAGGAAAAGATCGGCCGAAGCATAGATGGAGGCCAGGTCGCGGCGCGAAAATTCACGATCCAGGAGAAAGAACCGGTCTTCCAGGCCCAACGACTTTGCATAAGGGCGAATTTTATTGCGCAGCGGCCCCAGCCCGGCCAGCACCAGGCGGGTTTCGGGCAGGCGCTGATTGATCCGGGCAAAGCTGTCCAAAAGGAGATAAATGTTTTTTTCCAGGCCCAGCCGGGCCACACACAGGATCAGGGGGGTGTTTTGATCCAGGTTCAGACTGCGGTGGAGCCAGTTTTGGTCGCACTGTTCAAACTCATCCAGGACCACACCGGTCGATACTGCCCGCAGCGGCGCGGTAATGCCCCTTTCTGAAAGGCGCTCGGCCACTATCCCGGTCGGGGTTATGACCAGGTCGCACCGGTTGGCGTAACGGCGGACGTAAGAGGTCAGATAGCGGGTGGCCGGTCCGGCCAGGGCGCCGGCATAATGAGTATACAGATCGTACAGGGTATGGTGGGTAAAAACCAGGGGCAGGTCAAGGCGCCGGCTGCAGTACATGCCCGCCCTTCCCATTATCATCGGGGACTGCGAATGGATCAGGTCAACTGAAAGTTCTTTAACTGTTTTTGTTAACCGGGGAGAAAAAGGGATCGCCAGCCTGAAACCGGGGTTGAATACTGCCGGCAAAGATGTGAAACGGTATATACCCGGCTCCTCCTGGTCGCGGTTTCCACAAGCGGGGACAAAGAGGAAAACCCGGTGGCCGCGTTTTTCCAATTCCATTTTAAAAATTTCGATGGAGCGGTTTACCCCGCTCACGTAAGGATACCAGCTGTCTGAAAAAATGGCTATGCGCACAGTTAGATGATCACTCCTTTTTTGATGAAGCCGTAGTGGCTGGAAACGGTAATTTCTGCAAACTTAAGTTCGGCTGCGGCCGGTTTAGCTCAGCTCCTCTTTATCTATCTTATTATAATTCGCTTTTTTGTTCATAAACCCTTTGCCGAAAAATCATAAGACCGGCTGCTTGTAACGGGCAAAACCGGGAATATAACTGCTAAGACTCAAATTATATTGGACACTTTGCCGGGCGGTGTAGTATAATACCAATTAATTTTACTTTCCGAAGATGCAGGAGGCCAGAAATGCGCACAGTTGATATCTATGATACGACATTAAGAGACGGTTCACAGCGAGAAGGGGTATCGCTTTCGGTAGCAGACAAACTTAAAATTGCCGAGAGGCTTGATGAATTCGGGGTCAAATATATAGAGGGCGGCTGGCCCGGTTCCAACCCCAAGGACATTGAATTTTTTAAAAGAGCGGCCACGGTTAATTTCAAAAATGCCCGGCTTTGCGCTTTTGGCAGCACCCGCAGGCCCGGTGGTTCTGTCGCCGATGATCCGAATATCAAAGCTCTGGTCGAGGCGGGCACGGATACGGTAACCATCTTTGGCAAGAGCTGGGATTTTCACGTTTCTGATGCCCTTAAGACCACCCTTGAAGAAAACCTGGTCATGATTGAAGACAGCATCAGATACCTTAAATCTATCGGCCGGGAAATTATCTATGATGCCGAGCACTTTTTCGACGGTTACAAAGCCAACCCTGAATATGCCCTGTCGACTATCGAAGCTGCGTCCAGGGGCGGGGCCGATGTAGTCGTCTTATGTGATACCAATGGCGGGCTGATGCCCTGGGAACTTTCAGCGATCCTGTCTGTGGTAAAGGAAAAAGTTAGGGCGCCCCTGGGCATTCATGCCCACAATGATGCCGATATGGCTACGGCAAATTCCCTGCTTTCCGCCCAGGAAGGAATTTCTCATATTCACGGGACAATAAACGGCTACGGAGAGCGCTGCGGCAATGCCAACCTGTGCACGATAATACCCAACCTCCAGTTAAAAATGGGACTGGATGTTGTTTCACCGGAACAGCTTAAAAGCATCACCAAGCTGTCCCGTTATGTGGCTGAACTGATCAATATTGCGCCCCCCGATCAACAGCCTTACGTGGGATATAACGCTTTTGCCCACAAAGGCGGGGTCCACATTGACGCGGTCAATAAAAAACCGGCCACTTATGAACATACTGATCCCGAGCTGGTAGGCAACCAGCGCCGGATCCTGGTCTCGGAGCTTTCCGGGCGCAGCAGCATCACCATCAAGACCAACGATCAAGCTTATCATCTAAGGAAAGACCAGCCTGAAACGGAATCCGTCCTGCAAAAACTGAAGGAAATGGAACATTACGGTTACCAGTTTGAGGGCGCCGAAGGTTCTTTTGAACTGCTGGTCTTGAAAATGATGAAAGCATACCGGCCCCTTTTCAAGCTGGAAGGGTTCAGGATGATCATTGAAAAGAGGGAAGATGGCCAGCTTTATTCGGAGGCGACTATAAAAGTGCGGGTGGGCGACGTCCAGATCCACACTGCAGCCGAAGGAAACGGACCGGTAAACGCCCTGGACAACGCCCTGCGCAAGGCCCTGGAAGAAGTCTATCCGGACCTGAAGAAGTTTAAGCTTACCGACTTCAAGGTGCGGGTTATTGACGGGGTTGACGGGACCGGGGCCCAGGTTAGGGTCCTTATTGAAACCAGGGACGATCAGAGAAGCTGGGGCACTGTCGGGGTGTCTCCGAACGTGATCGAAGCCAGCTGGATTGCCCTGGTAGACAGCTTGGAATACGGCCTGATCTGCCGCAAATTGCCTGAATTTGGAGAAGCTAAAAATATCCTGGATCGGCTCAAACAGGGGCAGGCTTAGTTGCCGGCCGGGGGCGCCGATTTTTCAGGGGACCTTTAAAAAGATCGACTTTTCCGGGCCTTACAAAAGGCCCGGTTCTTAATGTGAAAAGAAATCTCTTTGATTATATTTACGAGGTGCTGCCAGGATGACTACTTTAGAACGGGAAGAACTTATTTATCTAAATGCTCTAAACTGCATTCCCTTTCTTGGCCCCAGGCGAATAACAGCCCTGATTGAACACTTTGGAACTGCCGGTAAAGCCTGGGCAGCTGCTGAAGGGCAGTTGAAACAGGCCGATGGCTTGCAGGGATATGAAACCAGGCTGGCAGCAGAACGTAAAAAGCTGGACCCGGCCCGGGAGTGGGAGCGGATCAACGAACAGGGAATTAAGTTGATATCCGTTGATTCCCCAGAATATCCGCCCCTGTTAAAACAGCTTCCATGTCCTCCTCCGGTCCTTTACTGCCGCGGCTCATTGCAGGGGCTGGGCCGCCCGGCAGTGGCGATAGTTGGCAGCAGGCGTTCCACTTTTTACGGTAAGGAAGCGGCTCACCGCCTGGCCGGGGAGCTTTCCGCAGCTGGGGTGGCCGTGGTCAGCGGGATGGCCCTCGGCATTGATACGGCCGCCCACCGGGGCTGTTTGGACAATAATGGTTATACCGTGGCCGTGCTGGGGTGCGGCCTGGATCATTGCTATCCCCCCGGAAATACCGATTTAATGGAACAGATTGCCGCAACGGGGGCGGTGATCAGTGAGTTTCCCCTGGGCACAAAACCCCTGCCCGGTCATTTCCCGCAAAGAAACCGCATTATCAGCGGCACGTCCAGGGGAACGGTGGTGGTGGAGGCTACGGCAAAAAGCGGCTCCCTGATCACGGCGGATTGCGCCCTGGAACAAAACCGGGAAGTTTTTGCCGTTCCCGGTAATATCGGCAGCCCTTACAGCCGTGGTTGTCACCAGCTGATCAAGGAAGGGGCCCACCTGGTTGAATCGGCAGCAGATATCCTGGCTGAAATTATGGTAAAGCCGCCATTGGAAGAACAGTTGACCCTGGACAACGCTGTTTTAACCCTGACCGATCTGGAAAGGGCCCTGCTGGATATAATTCCGTACCAGCCGATCCATATTGATGATATAATTCAGGCCTGCGAAAGCAGTGCTTCGGAAGTGATAACCGCCCTGTTGGAGCTGGAATTAAAGAAGATCATCCGCCAGACTCCCGGAAAATATTTTTGCCGGATTTGACAGGTGTGATAAAATACCTTGCGGAGAGTAATTTTTCTGAATCCTTTTTAAAGCTTAAGGAGCGTTAAATATGAACCTGGTCATAGTCGAATCGCCGACCAAGGCACGGACCATAAAAAAATTTCTCAGTAAAAATTACCAGGTGCTTGCCTCCCAGGGGCACCTGATCGACCTGCCCAAGAGCAACCTGGGAGTTGAGATCGAAAACGATTTTACCCCTAAATACATTACCATCAGGGGCAAAGGGAAAATATTAAAAGAGCTGAAAGATAAGGCTAAAAAAGCAAAAAAAGTTTTTCTGGCCGCCGACCCCGACCGGGAAGGTGAAGCTATCTGCTGGCATATCAGCCGAGCCTTGGAACTGGACCAGGAAGAGCCTCACCGGGTCGAGTTTAATGAAATAACCAGGGAGAAAGTGAAAGAAGCATTTAAAAACCCCCGCCTGATCGATTACAGCAGGGTTGATGCCCAGCAGGCCAGACGTATTCTTGATCGCCTGGTGGGTTATTCGATTAGCCCCCTCCTGTGGCGCAAAGTCAGAAGCGGTCTCAGTGCGGGCAGGGTCCAGTCGGTGGCAGTCCGTTTGATTTGCGATCGCGAAGAGGAAATCAGCAATTTTGAACCCCAGGAATACTGGAGCCTCAAGGCACACCTCCGCGAAGAAAAAACCAAAAGCCGCTTTAAAGCTTCCCTGGAGCGCCATAACAGGAAAAAGATTGAGCTAAAAAATAAAAGCGACACCGACCAGGTTATTGCTGCCGTCGGCGAGGAGAAATATATTGTCGAAAAGATAACCCGCAGCCAGCGTAAAAGGAAACCTTTTGCTCCTTTTACCACCAGCAGCCTTCAGCAGGAGGCTTCAGCCAAGCTCGGATTTACCAGCCGTAAAACCATGAGTATCGCCCAGCAGCTTTATGAAGGAATTAACATTGGCTCGGGGGAAACGGTCGGCCTGTTAACCTACATCAGGACCGACTCCACCAGGGTTTCCACCCAGGCCCAGTCAGAGGCCCGTTCCTTGATCTCTGATAAGTACGGCCGGGACTTTTTGCCCGAAAAAGCGCCGATCTATAAAGCCGGCAAAGGAGCACAAGAAGCGCACGAGGCCATCAGGCCCACCTCAATTAAGCGTGAGCCGGCCTCGATCCAAAAACATTTAAGCAGGGATCAAAACCGCCTCTATAAATTAATCTGGAACCGCATGGTGGCCAGCCAGATGAACCCCGCCGTTTACGACCAGGTGCGGGTTAATATCAGGGCCGGGGAGTACACCTTTAAAGCTACCGGTTCTACCCTGCGTTTTCCGGGCTTCCTGGTCCTGTACCAGGTCGATGATATGGAAGAAGAAACCATTCTGCCGGATCTGGAAGAAGGCCAGGAGCTGAGCCTCCTGGAATTGCTCCCGGAACAGCACTTTACCAAACCTCCCCCCCGCTACAATGAAGCCTCACTGATTAAAACCCTGGAGGAAAAAGGAATCGGGCGCCCCAGCACTTACAGCCCGATCATAGAAACGATCCAGAGCAGGGGTTACGTGATCAAGGAAAATAAGGCTTTTGTGCCTACAGAAATAGGCTTTGTGGTGGTCGAATTAATGGTCAGTTACTTTCCGGAGATCATAGACATTGATTTTACAGCCAGGATGGAACAGCGCTTGGACGAAATTGAAGAAGGTAAAGAAAAAGGACTGAAAGTGCTTAACGACTTTTACCACGGCTATTTCAAAGACCGCCTGGCTGAGGCTGACAAAAAGATCGAAAAAGTTGAAATCACCCCTGAAGTCAGCGATGAAACCTGCCCTCACTGCGGGGAAAACCTGGTATACAAACACGGCCGGTTCGGGCGTTTTCTGGCCTGCCCCTCTTACCCGGAATGTAAGTACACTAAAAAGGTCCTTAAAGAAACCGGAGTGGCCTGCCCGGTCGACGGGGGAATGATCGTGGAACGCCGGTCCAGGAAAGGAAGGACATTTTACGGCTGTGCGAACTACCCGGAATGTACTTTTTCCCTCTGGAACAAACCCCTGCCTGAAAGCTGCCCCCAGTGCGGTTCAATTATGACCGAGGCCAGGAAGGGCAAGAAAAAAGTGATTCGCTGTTCCAACAAGGACTGCGCCCATGAGCAGGAGCCGGCCAGGAAAAAAGTTACCGCCTCCAGATAAATCGGTTAAGATTTGAATAGGTGGAATTTTTTTAAAAACAAGCATATTTGCTTGCAACTGGCGTATAGTTATGTTAGGATAATATAGGTGTTGCATTGTGAAAATAAATTATTGTCTTGATCGTTTTTTAAGTTATCTTTATGTGTCAAAAAACGCTTCACCTTTGACTTTGCAGGCTTACCGGAATGATTTAGTCCAGTTTCTGGGATTGGAGGCCGTGAACCAGGCCGAACTGATTGAGGTCAATCACCTTACGCTCAGGAGTTACCTTGCCTGGCTTAAAGAAAGAGGTTATTCGCGTCGATCAATTGCTCGTAAATTATCTGCGACGCGTTCTTTTTTGTTCTTTTTACAAAAAGAAGGGGTAGTTGAAAGCGGAAAGTGGGCGACCGTTGCCCGTCCCAAAATAGAAAAAACGCTGCCTCGATTCCTGTACCGGCATGAAGTCCTGGAGCTCCTGGAAGCTCCCAACAGCCGCACGACCCTGGGATTTAGGGACCGGGCTTTGCTGGAAGTTATTTATGCATCTGGACTGAGGGTGAGTGAACTGGTTGGGCTGCGTCTTTCTTCGTTGCAGCTGGAAGAAAGATTGATCAAGGTCCATGGTAAAGGCAGCAAAGAGCGGTTGGTTCCGGTGGGCACGGTTGCTTCAGGATTGATTAATGATTACCTTGAGAAGATCCGGCCGGTTTTGGCCGGCAAAAATAAAGACGGTGGAATATACCAGGAGTTGTTTCTGAACAAATGGGGTCGTCCTTTGAGCGACCGGGGAGTACGCTATATTTTTCGCAAGTATATTCAACAGGTTTCGCATAAAGAAGGGATTAGCCCCCATTCGCTGCGCCATTCATTTGCCACTCACCTGCTCGAAGGCGGGGCAGATTTAAGGGTGGTCCAGGAAATGCTGGGTCATGTCAGTATATCAACAACCCAGATTTATACCCATATTACCCGGGAACGGCTGAGTGAGGTTTACCACTCCGCTTTTCCACGAAAATAGCCGAAAGAGGCGTTAAACAGATGTATGAAGGGACAACCATTGTTGCAGTGAAGATTGGCGATAAAGTTGCCGTGGCTGGAGACGGCCAGGTTACTTTTGGTAACAGCACCATTGTAAAACACGGGGCCCGGAAGGTGCGCCGCCTCTATGAAGGCAAAGTTATTGCCGGTTTTGCCGGAGCGGTAGCCGATTCACTGACCCTGTGTGAAAAGCTGGAAGGCAAGCTGGAAAGCTACCAGGGCAACCTTTTGCGCGCTGCAGTGGAACTGACCAAGGAATGGCGGACCGATCGGGTTCTGAGGAGGCTGGAAGCTTTAATGGTGGCCGCCAGCAGTGATGCGATCCTTTTAATTTCCGGTACCGGCGAGGTAATTGAGCCCGATGACGGGATAGCGGCTGTCGGTTCCGGTGCTGCTTATGCCCAGGCGGCGGCCAAGGCCCTGGTCCGCAATGCTGAACTGCCACCGGCCACGATAGCCGGAGAGGCTATGAAAATTGCCTCTGAAATTTGCGTTTACACGAACGATAATATTAGTATAGAAGAATTGTAGAAGGGTTTGATTGTTTGCTATGACCAGAGAAGAACTTACTCCATCACAAATCGTAAATGAACTCGACCGTTTTATAATCGGGCAAACGGAAGCCAAACGCTGCGTTGCCGTAGCCCTTCGCAACAGATTCCGCCGTCAGCAGCTGGACGAGGATTTGCAGGAAGAGATAATTCCTAAAAATATTATCATGATCGGCCCTACAGGGGTTGGCAAAACAGAACTGGCCAGGCGCCTGGCCCGACTGGTAAATGCACCTTTCGTCAAGGTGGAAGCGACTAAATTTACTGAAGTCGGTTATATCGGACGTGATGTGGAGTCAATGATAAGGGACCTGGTGGAAACTGCGGTCAGGATCGTCCAAAACGATCGGATGATGGAAGTAAAAGATAGAGCGACTAAAAATGCCAATGACAGGCTGGTTGATCTCATCGCTCCCCTGCCGAAGAAGAAAAGCAAATCCACAAACCCGCTCGGATTTCTTTTTCAGGCCGCTCCAGCCCAGGAAGAAACCTCAACCGGGTCTGAATCTGAAGAAGAGAGCTTTGCCGAAAGGATGCAGCGGGCAAGGGAAGAACAGCGCAGGGTCAGGGAAAGGCTTTTAAACGGAGAGTTGGAAGAGCAGATGGTGGAGGTCGAGGTTGAAGAAAGAAAACCGCCCATCGGGGATTTGTTCAGCGGGCAGGGCATGGAGGAGATGGGCATTAACCTGCAGGACATGCTGGGCAACCTGATGCCACCAAAGAAAAAAAAGCGCCGGGTTCCGGTAAAGGAAGCCCGAACGATCATGGAGCAGGAAGAAGCGCAAAAATTGATCGATATGGATGCCGTAACCAGTGAAGCATTGAAAAAAGCGGAACAGTTAGGAATTATATTTCTTGACGAAATTGACAAAATTGCCGGTAAAGATTATCATGGATCTGGCCCGGATGTATCAAGAGAAGGGGTTCAACGGGATATACTGCCAATCGTGGAAGGATCAACGGTTGTCACTAAATACGGTTCGGTAAAAACAGATCACATCCTTTTTATTGCAGCCGGGGCATTTCATATGACCAAGCCATCGGACCTGATCCCGGAGTTGCAGGGCAGGTTTCCGATCAGGGTTGAATTGAACAGCCTGACCGAAGAGAACTTTAAACAGATCCTTACGGAACCGAACAATGCCTTGATAAAACAGTACAAATCACTGCTGGAAACGGAAGGGGTGAAGCTGACTTTTACGGATGAAGCAATCGAGGAAATTGCCAAAACAGCCTGTTTGTTAAACCAGGAGATGGAGAATATCGGCGCAAGGCGACTACATACAATTATGGAAAAAGTTCTCGAAGACCTCTCGTTTGATTTGCCAAACCAGATAGACTCGCAGGAAGTAACCGTTGATCGGGATTATGTGCAGAGTAAATTGCACAAGGTGGTAAAGGATAAAGATTTAAGTAAATATATTTTGTAAAAACTTTTTGTAAAAACTTAATGAAGAAAGGTGGTTGAAAGACGTGATTTCTTCTCCGTTGCTTGAGAAAACTCGTCGGATAAACAAAATCTTACAGAAAAGTGCGGGCCAGCGTGTCGATTTTAAGGATGTAGCAGAAGTTCTTAAAAACGTGATTCACGCCAATGTTTACATAGCCTCCAGGCATGGGAAAATATTGGGCTGGTCCCTGGTTGATGAATTTGAATGCGAATTGATGGTTGACAATGTGTTGGAGGAAGGAGTTTTTCCCGAGGATTACAATAACTTCTTGCTAAAGGATGATGAATCAAGGGTCAACTTAAGGCAGAAATCCAACGACTGTGTTTTTATTGACGCTGAGCGGTGCCTGTTTGCCAACAAGATTACAACGGTTATTCCGATCCTTGGTGGTGGAGAGCGCCTGGGTACACTGCTGCTGGCCCGTTTTAACGAGCTCTTTGATGCAGAAGACCTGATCCTGGCCGAAACCGGCGCCACCGTGGTCGGTATGGAAATCCTGCGGTCCAAGTCTGATGAAATCGAGGAGGAAGCCCGCAACAAGGCGGTCGTTCAGCTGGCGGTAGCAACTCTTTCCTATTCTGAACTGGAAGCAGTCGAGCACATCTTCGAGGAACTTGGCGGGAATGAAGGCCTCCTGGTGGCCAGCAAAATCGCCGATCAGCTTGGCATAACCCGTTCCGTAATTGTCAACGCTTTGCGTAAGTTTGAAAGTGCCGGGGTTATTGAATCCCGCTCCCTGGGAATGAAAGGGACCTATATCAAGGTTTTAAACCCGTTCCTGCTCGATCATCTCCAAAAAAAATCTAAGCCTTTCTAAAGCTTAGACTGACAGCTTGACAACCAACAACAGGCAGCCTGGTGCATCAGGGCTGCCTGCTTTATTTACCGCCTGTTTCTCCTTTTTGATGAGTGAAAAAGGATTTTTGTCATTGATGGGTAATATATTTTAGAGCTACTAGTGCCTTAATTATTGATCCTAACTATTTAATGTTCAGGAGGAGGAAATATGATTAAAAGATTACAGGCAGATGTTACTGAAACAGCCCCGGTTGTGATCAGCGCCCCGGATGACACTGTTGAACAAACGCCTTTGCTTACCCGGATCCGCCGGGCAGCGGAAGGTTACAATACAATCACCTTTGTCGGCAGTGCGGCGGGCAATAATGATAACGGGGCGGTTACCCTGACCTGGAAGCAGCTGCATCAGGATGCTTTGTCCATGGCTGCTTCTTTGCAGGATAAAGGGGTCAGGCCCGGTGATCACGTTGCCCTGCTTGGACCGACCACCCGCAGCCTGGTGACAGCCATCCAGGCGGTATGGCTGGCCGGTGCCAGCGTCAGTATGCTGCCTATTCCGATGCGCTTCAGTTCAGTTGAAGAATTTGCCAATCAGACCCGGACCCTGATGTACCATGGTGATATCAGCATGCTGCTGCTCGATCCTAACCTGGACGCATATCAGGAGCCGCAGGAAGGGGATCCGCCCGTAGTGCTTTTAAGTGATATTGAACCCGGCCCGGAACGGCCGACCGCTGAAGATTTTAAACCGGTACCAGATGATCCGGAACGGCTGGCGGTCCTGCAATTTACTTCAGGATCCACAGCCGATCCTAAAGGAGTGATGCTTCCGCACCGGATTCTCAGTACCAATATAAATGGGATGATCGAGGCAGCCAAAGTGGTTACAGACGATATATTCGTATCCTGGCTGCCCCTTTATCACGATATGGGCTTAATCGGCCTCCTTACCATCCCCATGGCTGTTGGCTGCTCCCTGGTTATAGCTGCGCCGCAGGACTTTTTGTCCCGTCCCGCTGACTGGATGCGGTGGCTCAATGATTACCGTGGCACGCTGACATCAGGTCCCAACTTTTCATGGGTTTTAGCGACCAGGGCTTTACGCCGTATGGCCGATACCGGGGAGATGCTCGACCTTTCACCGGTCAGGATTGCTCTTAACGGCGCCGAACCGGTAGATCCGGACGTAGTGGAAGCTTTAATAGAGACCTCCAAGCCGCACAATTTTAAACCGGAGGCTGTTTTTTGCGCTTTCGGTATGGCCGAGTTGTCCCTGGGCGGGACCTTCCCGCCGCCTTTAAGAGGAGTGGTAGTTGATGCTGTAGACCGGGAGGCCCTTGAAACAGAACGAATTGCCAGGCCTTCCGACCCGGAAGAGAAAGGGACCAGGAGGTTTCCCCTTTTGGGCAGCCCGATCCCGGGTCTCGAAATGAGGATCCGTGATGTTGAAAGCGGGGCAATAAGGGGCATGCGCGAGGTAGGCGAGCTTGAAATAAAAGGAACTTCGGTGATGAGCGGTTATTACAAACGCCCTGATTTGAACGAAGGCCTGTTGAAAGACGGTTGGTTAAGGACGGGAGACCTGGCCTACCTGGTTCCGGGACCGGATGGCGGTCCCCCTGAGTTGATTATTTGCGGCAGGATGAAAGATGTGATCATTATTGCCGGTAGAAACATTTTCCCTGAGGATATAGAAAGGGCCGTAGGCGGCGTTGAAGGAATCAGGGCCGGTAATGTTATCGCTTTTGGCGTGGAAGGCAGTAAACGCAAAGAATCCATTGTGGTCGTAGCCGAAACCCGCGCCGAAGATCCGGACACCGTCAGAAGGGCAGTTCGTCAGCAGGTTATCGGTTTAATCGGGTACCCGCCGCGGGACATTATCCTTGTTCAGCCCGGAACCCTGCCTAAGACCAGTTCGGGCAAGTTGCAAAGAAGCCTATGCTGCAAGCAGTACCTGGAAGAAGAGCTTAAAGCCGTACACTAAAAGGCATGATCAAAGCCGCCGGGTCTGCTTTTATCTTGTAAACCGGCATTAGATTGAGGTGCTTGCTATGAATTGTCTGTTTCAGCGTTTCTGGCATACTGCGGTGCGACTTTTTGACGGGGAACTGGCAGTGGAAACAACTTACTGTGGCTCGGACAAGGAACTGTCTGCCAGGATGGTTGTGGACCCGGATACGTTTATTGTTCGCCGGGCCTGGTGGGAGGTTTACCGGGCACCTGATCGCGACTACCCACAAAATAAGGAGATAGCAGCGCTGCAGGGTATGAAAGCCTATTTTGGCTGCGGCCGGGATCTAAACAGCGCCCTGGAGCCTCTTAACTTTCCCGAAGCGAGGGAGCTTTTTGCCGAAGGAGTCAGGGGTGTAGTTCAGGCGGAGACTTTTTTATGGAGAAGAAGGGGATATACCAGCTACAAGGAGTACGAAAATCAGTGGTATGAACTTTTTGAGGGCGGCTGCCGCTACTACAGCAATACCGACCGGGTTACCAGATCATGGTATGACCATGTGGGGTATCCGGAGCGAAGCGGTTCGCTGTTTAACCGTTTCAAGTCCCAGGCCCTGTATCAGGACGGAGACGATTGGCAGCTTTATGGCCATTTTGTCGATTCTTTTCACAGTGTGGCCCTGGAAATGACCCTGGAGAGAGATAAAGGGACGGTTCTCAAAGCCAGGGGAGAAGTACTGCGTGCACCCGATCGGGTTTGCACGGAAGCTTCTTCATATATGGACCGGCTGGTTCAAAGCAAACTACCGGAAATGAACAAAAAGGATATCGCTATCCGCCTGGGCGCTGAAAATGGTTGTGTCCACCTGATTGATCTGACCGATGACGGGGCAAAAACCATGAGCTTGTTTCGGGAAGAAAACGATTTTTAAAAAGTACTATCTGTTTAGCAAAACCTGGGTGAATATACCCCGATTTGTTCTCTTTCTTTGAGTTCTTTTGTTTGTCAATAGGTTAAGGATATGTTTAAATAATAAGTAACGATTATAGGTTATTAAAAAAAGAGATAGGAGGATTTATAAATGAGTCGGGAAGAACAGAAGAAGAAAGTTGTTGGTGTCCTTAACAAGGCTAAATCAATGGAACTGCAGGCCATTCATCAGTATATGCATCAGCATTACATCCTGGATGACAAAGATTTTGGTGAGCTTGCTGCCAATGTAAAGCTGATTTCCATCGATGAGATGAGGCATGCCGAATCTATGGCCGAAAGGATTATGGAGCTGGGAGGAGAGCCCACCACGGAACTGGACGGGCCTGTGGAAAAAGGGCAGAGTGTGGAGGAGATTTTCCCCTTCAACGCCGAGCAGGAAGATAAAGCGATTGAGGCCTACAGCCAGTTTATGAAAGTATGCATGGATAACAATGACACTATTTCCGCAAAGTTATTTGAGATGATTATAGACCATGAACAGGAGCACTTTAACTATTTCGACAACATCGACGACCATATCAAAACCCTTGGTTCGGCTTACCTGTCCCGGATTGCCGGAACACCCTCAGATACCGGTCCGGCTAAAGGGTTTTCCTTCGTAGGTCAGGCTGAATAAGAGCGCTGCCTGAAAAGCTACCGGTATTTGCCGGCTTAAATAATAGATAAACATTGCAATCGCTGATCTAAGATGCCCCCTTGTTGAAGGGGGCTTTTTGCTGTTTCTAATTTTGGTTTAATTCATAACTCCGTTTAACTTTAATGAGCGACAGCCAGGCTTAATTATAAAGGGTTTGCCAGCATGGAGCTGTTTTTGCCGGGGTCTCATATCAAGCAGGCAAATAATGCAGTCTGGATCAAAAATAAAACAAGGGCGTGCGAAAAGTGGCCGCAAGCCCTTGTTCATATTATGGTGCCGAAGGTGGGAGTCGAACCCACATGCCCGGAGGGCGCACGATTTTGAGTCGTGTGCGTCTGCCAGTTCCGCCACTTCGGCCTGTTTGCATTTATATGGTAGCATAAACATCAACTCAAATCAAGAAATCGGCATCCATGGAAGAGATCTAAAATTGACTTTCTGATCTTTTTTATTCAATATGGGCAAGTAGTCTGAGCAATTTCTTTTTTCGCAAGTTAATAATTTCACAAAGCAGGGAAAAATGTTTTACTATAGAAACTATTATCTGGTAAGAGTATATTTTGCCTGACTATTCAAATATGAGGTGATAAGTCTATGAGTGATTTAATTAAAGGTGGAGCTTATTTGCTGGGGCCGGTTGACGAAAACACCGTATTTACACCCGAAGATTTTGATGACCTGCACTTAATGGTCAAGAAAACCTCTGTCGATTTCATGAAAAACCAGGTTGAACCGAAAATCGATGAAATCGAAGCCATGTCGGAAGGGGTAATGACGGACCTGCTTCGCCAGGCCGGTGAGCTGGGGCTTTTGAGCAGCGATATCCCTGAAGAATACGGTGGTGAAGAAGCAGATAAAATTACCACCAATATTATCGCAGAGTGTGCTTCTTTGACCGGCGGTTCTTTCGCCACTGCCTTCGGCGCCCATACCGGGATCGGGACCCTGCCGATTGTCTTCTTTGGCAACGAGGAGCAAAAGAAAAAATACCTTCCCGGCTTGGCCAGCGGAGAAAAGATTGCCTCCTATGCTTTGACCGAGCCGGAAGCCGGTTCGGATGCCCTGAACTGTAAAACCAAGGCCGTTTTATCGGAAGACGGCAAGCACTATATTTTGAACGGGGCAAAACAGTATATAACCAATGCTGCCTGGGCAGATGTAATTGTTACTTATGCCAAAATAGACGGCGAAAGGTTTACCGCTTTTATAGTGGATGCTGATACAGAAGGTGTTTCAATTGACCCGGAAGAGAAAAAGATGGGAATCAAGGGCTCGTCGACCTGCAGCGTGATTTTGGAAAATGCCAGGGTGCCGGTTGAAAATATGCTCTGGGAAGAAGGCAAGGGACACCAGGTTGCCTTTAATATCCTTAATATCGGCAGGTTTAAACTGGGAGCGGCCTGTGTCGGCGGAAGTAAAGCGGTAATGGAATTTGCCAGTGACTATGCCCTGCAGAGGGTCCAGTTCAAACAGCCGATTGCTGAATTTAATATGATGAAAAATAAGTTTGCCAATATGGCTATTCTTACCTATCTCCAGGAGAGTATGGTCTACCGGATTGCTGGTATGATTGATAAGAAGCTGGAAGAGGTCCAGGAAAGCGGCGGGGATCTGTCTGATGTGGCCAGGGCAATCCATGAATACGCTATTGAATGTTCAATTTCCAAGGTTTTTTGTTCCGAAAGCATGGATAAGATTGCCGATGAAGGAGTCCAGGTCTTTGGCGGTTACGGTTACGGGCAGGAGTATCCGGCCGAGCGTTCGTACCGGGACAGCCGCATCAACCGCATTTTTGAAGGGACTAATGAAATAAACCGGATGTTGATTCCGGGTACACTGCTGCGTAAGGCCATGAAGAATGAAGTGCCGTTTATGGAATCCGTTATGGGCCTGGGCGGGACGCTTAAACAAATGAAAGATGCAGAAATACCGGAAGGAACCCCGGAACGGGAAGAATTTTACCTGAATAATATGAAAACCTTATTCCTGCTCGCTGCGGGCAACGCGGCCCAAAAGTTTGGCGAAAATATAACTAATGAGCAGGAAGTCCTGTGCCGGCTGGCCGATATGGCCATGGAAATATTTGCAGCTGAAAGCGGCCTGCTCAGGGCCAAGAAAATGATGGCCAAAGGCGACAGTGAAGAATCAGGTTTGGCCATGGATATGACCTCATGTTTCATCCATGAAATGGTTCCGAAGATGGAAAACTGGGCCAGGGAAATAATTGTCGGAACCCTGGAAGGTGAAGAAGCGAGCAAGGCCTACTCCGGGATTCGCCTGCTGACTAACTATGAACCAATCAACACTTACGCACCGAAGCGCAAGATTGCCGAAGCGGTGTATGCTTCCAAGAAGTATTTCCTCGATCGGCTGTAAAAAAGGTAATGCAGGCCCGGGGCGGGCTAATTATTAATAAACAGAGAAATGAAGATCACAAAAAGATGGGAGCGGTTTTTCACTGCTCCCATCTTGTTAAACCTGGGATCTTAATAAATGTAATAAATTATATTGCTCTCTGGATCTTTCCGGCTTTTATGCAGCGGGAACATACGTTAACTCGTTTTGGCGAACCGTTCAGCATGATCTTGATTCTTTGGATATTGGGACGCCATTTTCTTTTAGTTTTAATATTGGAATGACTGATCTGATAACCGGTTGTTTTGCTTTTACTGCATATCGCACAAACTTTAGCCATGTGTTGAACCTCCCGGCACGTTTATAATCACGCATTATATTTTAGCACATCAATTAGGTTGGGACAAGATTTTTTGCCGATCTTCTGCAGGTTATAACGAACTTGTAGCGAAAAGTAATTTATGCTGTCATACTAATTTAATTGCAAAGGAGGAACCATCTTGACCAAGGCAATATATCCCGGCAGTTTCGACCCGGTAACAAAAGGACATCTTGACATTATTAAGCGATCCAGCAAAATCATGGAACAAGTTATAGTTGCTGTCCTGGAAAACCCGCGTAAAATACCAACCTACGATATCGAGGAACGGGTGAAAATGTTAAAAATTGTCACAGAACCTTACCGCAATGTTCAGGTTGATTATTACCAGGGGTTGTTGATTGATTACGCTCAAAAGAATAATATTAATATCATTGTAAAAGGGTTGCGTGCCATGTCTGATTTTGAATTTGAGTTTCAGATGGCCTTGGTCAATCAAAAATTAAGCCCCACTATAGAGACTTTATTCATGATGACCAATAATAAGTATTCTTATTTAAGCTCCAGTATTGTTAAAGAAATTGCCGGGCTGGGTGGCGAGATCAGCAGCCTGGTCCCGCCGGAAGTGCATGATATTATTATAGCCAAGTACCGGGGGCAATAAAAATCTGGACGTTCTGGCCCAGCCCGAATTAAGCCGTGCCGCATCGGCTAAAAGGCAGCCGGACAGCACTTTTGTAAAATTAATTTTTTATCCGGTTAGCGACGGCCGGTTGCGGCAAAGCAATTCACTTCCCATTTAATTTATATTATACTTTCAGAGTAACCGTTTCGTGGGGATAACCTGCCGGAAATTTAACGGCCTGGTTAATTATTGCTGAAAGAAGGTTTTTCTTTTGGAAATGAGAGCCAGAAGAGTTTTAAAAACAGCTATAATTGTAGCAGTTATTGGGCTGCTGGGTTATTATATCCAGCTTGATTATTATGTCGTCAGGCCCAGCAGGGCTGTTGACCTCAAAGGAATCGTGACTGTTGAAGATTCAGATACCGCTGATAATGGCTCTTTTTACTTGCTGACTGTAACCCAGAACCGGGCCAATCTTTTTGCTGCCGCCTATGGTTATCTTCACCCCCAGATGAGGCTGAACCCCAGGGAAAGAGTAATCCCCAGGGACATGGATGAAGAAGAGTACAGGGAACTGCTCAGGGAACATATGACGGAAAGCAAACATATTGCCCAGGTAGTGGCGCTGCGGCGGGCAGGTTACGATGTTGATCTTGAAAGTGACGGGGTGGAAGTGATTGACTTCCTGGAAGATGCACCAGCTGAAGGGTATCTGGAGGCTGGTGATATTATCAATTTTGTTGATGATACTCCGGTTATGCTGGCCTCTGAAGTGCAGCTGCTGGTTAAAGAGCGCAATGTCGGTGACGAAGTAATAATGGATATTATGCGTAATACCCGGGAGCTTAGGCTGTTGGTGCCTACCGGCCCTCATCCGGATGACGAGGAAATGCCCTTCCTGGGCATATACATACAAACCCTGCCCTGGGAACCGGTTATACCCCTGGATATCAACATGGATACCGGTAATATCGGGGGGCCGTCGGCGGGTTTGATGTTCGTTCTGGAAATATTAAACCAGTTAACTCCGGATGATTTGAGCGGAGGAAAACAAATTGCCGGAACAGGCACTATCGACCTGGATGAAAGAGTGGGGCGGGTTGGTGGCGTACCCCAAAAAGTATTTGCCGCTGAAAATGCCGGAATCGAGCATTTTATAGTTCCGGAAAAGAATTACGATGATGCCAGGATGGCGGCCCAGGAAATTCAGCTCGTCCCTGTATCAGACCTGGAAGAAGTCCTGCAGTTTTTGGCAGAACTAGAAAATTAATGAACTATCTTTTGACAGTGAATTTGGGCAATGCTATACTTTAAATAGAGGTTCGTTAAGGGACCGAGTAAACAAGGCAGCCGCGGGAAAAAACCGAAAGGTTCTTCTCGAGGAAAGTCCGAGCTCCGCAGGGCAGGGTGCTGGGTAACGCCCAGTGAGGGTGACCTCAAGGCCAGTGCCACAGAAACAATACCGCCCGGCGCCCAGCGATGAAGATATTGGCAGGAATGGTTGTGGAAAGTGCAATTAGGCCGGTGTTTTGATCGATGGGCGCCGGGTAAGGGTGCAACGGTGCGGTAAGAGCGCACCAGGGACCGGGAGACCGGTTCGCTAGGTAAACCCCACCCGGAGCAAAGTCAAATAGGGGGAGGATGAGGTTGCCCGCCGACTCCCCGGGTTAGGCTGCTTGAGGTGCCAGGCAACTGGTACCCGAGATAGATGGCTGCTGCTTCCCGGTTAATACAGATTATCCGGGAAGGACAGAACTCGGCTTATTAGTTTGCTCGGTCCCTTAACTGGATTTCAATCATCCCGAGAGGGATTATTTTTTTATTGGTTCGCCCGGTTGGCTTAAATCCGTGCTCCTTTCAATATGATATTGTGATAAAATAACAAGGGTAAAAATATTTTAACAGGGGTTGGAATGTATTGTCCGATTGGATTAAGTTCATGGGGACCGCCGGAGCCCGTTTTGTGGTATCGAAACAGCTCCGGTCATCTGCAGGGACGTGGTGTCATTTCCAGGGCAAAAACATTTTAATCGACCCCGGGCCGGGAACTTTAAAGGGTTGTTTTTCGGGTGATCAGGTTTTAAACCCCGAAATCCTTGATGCAGTAATCCTCTCGCATCGTCATCTTGATCACTCAACCGATGTTAATGTTATTGTTGAAGCCATGACGCACGGCACCTTTAACCGCAGAGGCTATTTGTTTGCTCCTGCTGATGCGGTGGATAAATATGAGCCGGTTGTTTTTGCTCACGTTCGCAATTCGGTGGAATGCCTGGAGGTATTACGAGAAGACAGTTGCTACCATGTTGATTCGTTGCAATTTGGAACGCCGATCCGCCATGATCACCCGGCGGAAACTTACGGACTTATGTTTAAACTGGATCGGGGTATTGTATCGTTTATTACCGATACCAAGTTTTCTCAAGCCCTGATCGAAAAATACAGCGGAACTGATTTATTAGTTATGAATGTATTGTTAAAAGAACCATTTCCGGACAGGGACATAAAACACCTTGATCTGGGAACGGCCCGGCAGCTTATAGAGGGGATCAAACCCCGCCTGGCTGTAATGACCCATTTTGGGTTAACCATGCTTAAAAACGATCCAGGGTTAATGGCGGAAGAGCTGGCAGAAAAAACGGGGACTGAAGTGATTGCCGCTACAGACAATTTAACCCTTGAAGTTGATCATATATTGTAGATGTTTTAGTTTAAGTATAGTTCAGACATGGAGGTATAGTTAGATGGGCTTTAGAAGTGCAGCAGAGCAGTATAAGATCCTTACCGAAAACACTTCGGAAATAATTACCGATGAAGAATTTCGGAACAAGCTGGAAAGAAGCGTGGCTGAAAACAAACCCCTGCGCTGTAAACTGGGCATCGATCCTTCCGCCCCTGACTTGCATGTTGGGCATGCAGTAGTCCTGCATAAATTAAGGCAGTTTCAGGATTTAGGTCATTACGTGGTCATGATCCTGGGCGATTTTACGGGGATGATCGGGGATCCCACGGGCAGATCGGAAATGCGCAAGCAGCTTACAGAGGAAGAGGTCATGGAAAATGCGCGAACTTACCAGGAGCAGCTTTTTTTAATCCTTGACCCGGACCGGACCGAAATGGTATTCAACAGCCAGTGGTTGTCCAAACTCTACTTTGCCGATGTGATCAAGCTTGCTTCGAAACTGACCGTGGCCCGGATGATGGAAAGGGAAGACTTCTATAAAAGGTACAGGGATAATGTTGCCATTGGCATTCATGAATTTTTTTACCCCCTGATGCAGGGTTACGACTCAATAGCAGTCAGGGCCGATATTGAATTTGGGGCAACAGAACAAAAATTTAACCTGTTAATGGGGCGCCAGCTGCAGCGCGATTACGGCCAGGAACCGCAGGTTGCTTTTACTATGCCTATTTTAGTCGGGACCAACGGTGTGGAAAAAATGAGCAAAAGCCTGGGTAACTATATCGGACTTACAGAACCGCCCGATCAAATTTATGGTAAAGCGATGTCCATTGCTGACGACCTGATGGAAGAATACTTCAGGCTGGTTACAACCCTTCCTTCAGCGGAAATAAATACGATCCTGGAGAAAGTAAAGAGCGGAGAAATGCATCCCCGGGATGCCAAGATGCGCCTGGCCAGGGAAATAGTGGCTCTTTATCACGGATCCCAGGCGGCAAAAGAGGCTGAAGATAATTTCAAGCAGGTTTTCCAGAAAGGTCAAATGCCCAGCGAAATGGAAGCTTTTAAATTTGATTCACCGGCAGGCATAGTGTCAGTCATGGTAGACACCGGCCTGGCTCCGAGCAAGAGTGAAGCAAGGCGCCTGATCAAGCAGGGGGGAGTAAAAATTGACGGCGAGACTGTCGGTTCAATCGACCTGGAATTACAGAAGAGTAAAGATGGTAAGGAGCATATAGTCCAGGTGGGCAAAAGGAAATTTGCCCGGATCAAAGTTACTTAAAAAAGCAATAATAGTTTTTACATATAAACCTGCAAATAAAAGGCCGCCTGGAGATCCAGGCGGCCTTTTAAGGTACAACATGTTATTTTTCGGTATAGCCTTCTTTGATCGCTGCAACCACCTGCGGATCCATCAGCGTGGTTACATCACCCAGGTCCCTTTGCTCGGCGATGTCGCGTAACAGGCGGCGCATGATCTTGCCGCTTCGGGTTTTGGGCAGTTCATAGGTAAAGAAGATCTCTTCAGGGCGGGCTATGGCCCCGATTTTTTTGCCGACGTGATTCTTCAATTCCTGGACCAATTCTTCGCTGCCCTCATAACCCTCTTTGAGGGTTACAAAAGCGGTAATGGAATGGCCCTTAATCTCGTGGACCTTGCCGATTACAGCCGCTTCGGCGGCCGCTGGATGCTCGACCAGCGCGCTTTCGACTTCCATTGTGCCGATCCTGTGACCGGAAACATTAAGGACATCGTCGACGCGGCCCATGATCCAAAAGTAGCCGTCTTTATCTTTCCAGGCCCCGTCGCCGGTAAAGTACAAGCCGGGGTACTGCTGCCAGTAAGTGCTTTCAAAACGGTCCGGGTCTCCGTACAAGGTACGCAGCATGGCCGGCCAGGGTGATTTGATAACCAAAAACCCTCTTTGACCCGGCTTGGTGGAATTGCCATGGTCGTCGACAACATCAGCTTCAACGCCGGGGAAAGGATAGGAAGCCGATCCCGGTTTAAGGGGTGTCACACCGGGAAGAGGAGTAATCATAATCATCCCTGTTTCAGTCTGCCACCAGGTATCGACAATCGGGCACTTGCCCTGGCCGATATGCTCGTGGTACCATAACCAGGCTTCAGGGTTGATTGGCTCACCGACTGAACCGAGCAAACGCAGGCTCGAAAGATCGCGCTTGTCGGCGTACTGATTGCCCCAGCGCATGAAAGAGCGGATTGCTGTCGGCGCTGTGTAAAAAACCGTAATTTTGTATTTTTCGACCAGCTCCCAGAAGCGGTCCCGGTTCGGATAATCAGGGGTGCCTTCGTAAATAAAGGTGCTTGATCCGTTTGAAAGAGGGCCGTAGACTATGTAGCTGTGCCCGGTAATCCAACCGATGTCAGCGGTGCACCAGTAAATATCATCATCGTCGTGATCGAAGACATAATGAAAAGTGGCGTTTACCCCCACCAGGTAGCCACCGGTGGTGTGGAGGATCCCTTTTGGTTTGCCCGTGGTTCCACTGCTGTATAGGATAAAAAGCGGATCTTCTGCGTCCATGGTTACAGGCTCAAAAGTTTCCCCTGCTTCTGCCATTATTTCCGACCAGGCCAGATCACGTCCTTCTTTGCTTTCATAAGCAGTGCCGGTCCTTTTGACCGTTACCACTTTTTCCACGCTTGGGCAATCATTAAGGGTTTCCTCAGCCGCGCTGCGCATGGGGATTACTTTACCGCGCCTGTTGGCTCCGTCGGCGGTAATGACCAGCTTGGAATCGGAATCGAGGATCCGGTCTTTAAGCGCATCAGGGCTGAAGCCGCCGAACACTACGCTGTGTACAGCTCCAATCCTGGTACAGGCCAGCATGGCCACAATTGCTTCCGGGATCATAGGCATCCATATTGTTACCGCGTCACCTTTTTTTACTCCCAGCTGATCCAGTACATTACTGAATTTGCAGGCCTCTTTTAATAGCTCTTTATAGGTCAAGGAAACGGTGTCGCCTTCTTCACCTTCAAATATAAGCGCCCTTTTATCTCCCCTGCCGTTTTTAATATGCACATCGAGGCAGTTTTCCGATACGTTCAGCTTTCCGTTTATGAACCATTTATAATAGGGCGGATTATCTTCATCAAGAACTCGCTCCCATTTTTTCGTCCACTGGAGGTTTCCTGCCATCCTGGACCAAAAGGCAAGGCGATCGTCCTGTGCCTCCCGGTAAAAGCTGTTATCGTTTACCTTCGCATTTTTTTTAAAGCTCTCAGATGGCTGGAACGGTTCGAAATGGTCTTCGCTCAAGAAAGTATCGTCTTTTTCTTGTGCCATACACAATTCCTCCTACTTCAAAATTTGTAAAGCTGTTAATAATTTAATTCGCTGCGAAGAGGTTGAATACCTCCAACTTTCAGGCAATAACTTTAATAGAAATACTGTTAATAGTGAAAAAATATGTTTAACACCGGGCTTGGATTTTACCTTTTTTTGAAGCATCGCCTTAGACTTCCGTTCTGTGAAGAAACAGGGAAGCAAAGGGTAATATATTTAAGGCAGGTTTTAATTGACACCAAGGCAGCAGTTGGAAAAGTGCCTGATCTGGTCCGGTTCTATATTTGTTCCAACCCGGGCCAGCAGGATATTGCAGGGGTGCTCCCTGATTTCGGGATCTTCTGTTTCCCAGGGAACAAAATTGTATTTTTTAAACATACCGAGCATGAAGCGTCGGTAGTCCCATGGTGTCAGGCATGAGTTTTTTAAATCCCAGCTGTAAACTGTGTGGACGGCTATTATAATGAAATCTTCGAAGAATGTAAAATCCGGGTTTTTTAAGACTGAATCAAGCAGGGCTTTGCTCAAACCCATATTACGCAAGGAAAGGTCGGTTTCAATACAGCCTAATTCAAGCAGCCTGGGGAAGCAGCGCCGGATCCACCAGGGAAAATCGGGCTTTTGAAAAGATACGTATGCTATTACCTTGCTGGCCAGGGCGGAAGTAAAAACGATGCCGTCCGGCTGCCCTGCCAGCTCAACAAGGGCTTCATGTTGATTTTTAGGGGGTCTGAAACAGCAAAGGCCCTCAGACAGCTGATACCCGGACAACCTCTCCGGGCTGACCGGGCCCCTGATATGAAGGCGGCCAAGATCAAAAGAAACAGTCCTGCTGACAGCATCTTGAACCGGCTTTCGTAAGCCGTTAAAATCTTGTTTGGGTATGTTTTGCATTAAGCATCCCTGACTTAATCTTAACATATAAACAAATTTATTTCTTCTTTATAGGTAATAAATACCAGATATTTTTATCGTGTTCTTTATGTAAACTCAGAAGCTGGATTTCATTATAAAACCACATAGAGTATATGACTAAAAAGGGGGTCGATAGTGGTCGATAGTGATCGTAAAAAGCAAAAGTTTAAATATTTTTAACAACTGGTTTTCAGCTAATTTTAAATGAAAATCGAAGTTTTTACCTTGACATGAACTAGGGGCTGTGCTAATATTAATCTTGCACTAAACAAAGGAAAGTATTCGTTCTTTGAAAACCGAGCAGAGTAAGGAAAGGGTCTCTTGAACGAGGAGAGAATTTTTGTTTTAGAGGCCTTGTGATCAGTGTTAATTGAGCCTGGGG
>Ga0207421_10001915_pt1 | contig 26361 bp, 30 predicted proteins | sample SodLakKL_010_SED_4_FD_187542 | JGI IMG/M metagenome (GOLD analysis project Ga0207421, IMG submission 187542) | Alkaline sediment microbial communities from Lake Tanatar, Kulunda Steppe, Russia - 8KL_010_SED (SPAdes) (version 2) | ecosystem: Environmental > Aquatic > Non-marine Saline and... | reverse complement strand
ATACGCAACTCAAATCCTTTCAATCATAGGAACCTTTTTTATCTCCCTTGCAGGAGTGCCAAATACATACATGTTATCGGGGACATCCTTTGTTACAATTGACCCCGCCCCCACCATAGCGTTCTCCCCTATAGTGACCCCCGGCAGGAAAGTGCAATTAGACCCTATACGTGCGCCTCTTAGGATGTGCGGGGGGTATATTCGAGTGGAGTATGGTCGCCTATGAGCGATGTTTCTGGTATTGGTAAACACGTTATGCACACCAACCCATACCTTCTCCTCAATCACTGTTCCTTTTGCAATATTTGTAAACTGGAATACGTGTGAATCATACCCAATATGTACATCTTCCGCAAGAAAACAAAAAGCCCGTATTTCAACAAAATCACAAAGAATAACACCGGGGCGTAAAATTGTGTAATACCCAAGATAGACATCGTTGCCTACAATACAGTTCTTCTCAATAACAACAAAGTCTTCCACTTGCTTGACTTCTAAACAAAACTGAACGGTATTATGTATTGTGGCTTTCGGGGATACGGCCATTTCAAACCTCCTTTGCGGGTATCCCCGTAACAACAGCCCCCGGGTTAACATGTTTTGTCACCAACGCACCAGCCCCAACAACAGCACCCGCCCCTACGACAACTCCCGGCATTACTATAGCGCAAGCTCCGATATACGCTTTTTCATTTATTCGGCAGGGGGTACTCAACCCGTCGATACTCTTGTGCAACAACATCGCGCCCGGGCCGATAAAAGATGAGTTTTCAATAATAACATCCGGGGATACCACTGCTTTCGTTTTTATACACACATTATCCATGACAATACATCCCTTACCCAGCCGAACGAAACTGCCGATATAACAATTCTCCCCGACAATAGCCCCAAAAGGCATTTTCACATACTCGCTGACCGTTGTACCTTTCCTTACAGTGGCCCCCTCCAAAATAGAGAAATCCCCAATAACGCAATGCGGGAAAATAACAGTGGGGCTTTTAATAACACAGAAATTGCCAACAGTTATATCCTCGTACAAAATCACCCCATGTTCAACATATGTACTTTCGGCAACATTTCTCATGGCTATCCCCCGCTTTTAATTCTGCGTAATGCGTTAAAAGAGACTAAAAACCCGGTGGCACAAACAGCTTGCGTTTCTCTTGACGTAAAAGTCGTTACCTCGGACACCGCGTCCCCATAAATCTTTTTCAAAAAAGGGATTAGCTGCTCTTCTATTGCGTATTCCGAAATGTCCAGCTCTATTCTGCTCACAATAATGTGGGCCAAATCTTTTATCATGATTCCGTACGATAAGGTTCGACTTTCCCAAAAAAACTCACGAGGAATACGAACCTCGCACATTAAATCAGGCTCCGTGAAAGGGATGTTCATAACCACCAATATAAAAAACATTTGAGAACGAATATCCTTGTCTATGTCAATTCGTTTAAAAACCTTTGGAAATTTTTCAGATAAAATTTTAGCCATCACCTTTTGAAGAACGCTTAAATCTTCTACGCTCACTCGCATATTGTTAAAGTCCGGTGGAGTCGGATAGTCCTTAACGCATTCGGCAATACTATTTTCCGGCAAAATATGCGATGAGTAGTCTCGCAATACACGACCATACGCCCTCGAATAAGTATGAATAGAAGAATCCGGGTCAATACCCATGAAAGTTTTCTCCACGGAATAAGTTACCAAGCTTTCATTTTCAATATAAGCAGGAACCGCACGTTGCCCTCTCATCGGCAAGTCGCAAAACTGTGGCTGCTCCCGATGGATTCGCAATGTGTATTGCGGAAAGAGGTGATCCATATGGTCTTCACCTATATTCAACAAATCAAAATTAGGTACAGTGTAAAAATCCCGGCAAAGCCCAAAAAGTAAATACGTTTTTCTGCCGGAAGAATACAAAGGAGACCCGTACGCCCTATACATAAAAGGGAAAAAATACTCTAAAAAAACATGTCGGAGTATTCCCACATCAGAAATAGAAGAATCCGGCATCAAAAATTCCTCACTTATTTCAACCGAACCAAATGACCTGTTACCGATAAGATCACATAAATGCTCAAAAGACCAATGTTCCTGAACATCCTCCAATATTGATTTCATTTTGGAATTAATGCTTTTGTATCTGTCTATCCATTGCTGGGTTTTCAACACCCGATTGCCCATTTTTTATCTCCCCGTTAATTTCAATTTCCTTGTTCGCGTAAAACAAATTACATAAAACTCCTGACTACCCTTCAACGGTACCTCACGAACCTCTGAAAGCAAAGAACGCCCATCGATAAGTGTGCGTACAAAATTCGCTGACTGTTCAGGATTCAATAAACCCCCACGATCTGAACGACCCGTAATATTTGAGCCAATTTGAATATTACCTTCCCCTCTTTCCTCTGGGTCACCAAAAAGTAATAGATCCTCCATATCCCGGGCCAACTGCTCTGCCATGCGTTCTACAACAAAATTCTCAAGATCCACGTTCTCTCCCAACAAGTCCTCCACATACGGTCGATCAGAAAGCAAGACTGATGTGGCTACAGCAGCCTCCCTTAAGGATACCCCAGCCTGTGCCGCCGTATGCCCAGATATCCGCAGAGATTCGGTAAAAGCCATCGCAGACCGAGCCGACTCAGAAAATGCTGCGGAAAGATCAACTGCCCAAACAGGATTTGGAGTTGTGTTATCGTTATTTTCATCTCGTGTTGGCATGCTTACACCGCATTGTAGACAGTTTCCTTGTATCCATTTTTCTCACGGGAGGAAAGGAGTACGTCTGTATCCATCATCTCATTTACCAACTCCATAAAGGTGGTCTCTGGCTCCCACCCCAATTGGTGTTTTGCCTGAGTAGCGTCCCCATGAAGAAACCCTATTTCTGCCGGTCTAAGATACTGTGGATCTACCCGTACAACCGCATCCCCTTCCTTTAAATGCGACAAAAAAGGACGGTTAGTGTCTAACCGCCGAATAATCCCTTTCTCGTCCTCTCCTGAGCCTTCCCATGAAATACATATGCCCACCCTCTTAAAAGCCACATAACAAAGCGTACGGACGTTGTGGGTGATCCCTGTGGCCAAAATATAATCTTTGGGAGACTCCGAAGTCATCATCAAATGCTGCGCCCGGACAAAATCCGCGGCATGACCCCAATCCCTCACTGCGTGTAAATTCCCCAGATACAACACATTTTGGAGATTGCAAAAGATACGGGAAACCGCACGGGTAATTTTTCGAGTAACAAAATCCTCTCCCCTTAGAGGACTTTCATGGTTAAACATTATGCCAGTGCAGATAAACATCCCATACATTTTTCGATACGCTATAGCCATATTATGGGCGTACAACTTAGCGCACCCATAGGGGGATACCGGGTTAAAAGGAGTTTTCTCGTTCGCTAAAGTGATACCGATATCCCCAAACATCTCAGAAGAGGATGCGTGGAAAATACGGGCATCGGGGCAAGACAAACGTACCGCTTCAAAAACCCTCAAAGCGCCTAATCCGTTTACGTCCCCGGTGGATTCCGGGCATGTAAAAGAACACTGCACATGCGCCTGTGCCGCGAGATTATACACCTCATCGGGCTGGACTTTCTGCATCACTTGGATAAGACTCGACAAATCTGTCATATCCCCGTAATGCAAAACAAGTTTAGTGGTTTTTTTTAAACGGCGCAACCGCCATGCATTCGATAAAGAAGTTCTTCTTCGAATCCCATGAACCTCATAGCCTCTGTTTAAAAGATATTTTGTCAGGTAAAACCCATCCTGCCCTGTAATCCCCGTTATTAGTGCTTTAGGCATGAGCTATTCCTCCTCGTTTTCCACAGTACGAAGTTTATCAAGCTCTACGCGACGATACCATACTTCCATAGCTTTAATCGCCACTTCGACTTCCATGTCTTTTTGGGAATAAAGAGTTCTGGAGTATTCAAGAAGATCTTTTCTGGCCCTTAAAATTTTACCAGAAGTCATTTCTTTCATCTCAAAAGCATGCCCTCGTTTGATCATCTTGCTCAAGGTCTTCCGCATCTCCTCCATGAAAACCTTTAACTGACCCTCAAGAATCCGACGATCTTCCTTACCCGTAACACTCCCGACCATCTTAGGCATATCCATTCCCTCTCTCTGTTTTTGAGTTTTCAATCTCTTCCTTCAAACCTTTAACATTGGAATTATTGGAACCCCCCTTACCCCTAAGTTGAAGAGTCCTATTAAACTGTTCTGACTTTTTATGCAGAAAATGTAAAACGGCAAAATTTGTGTCCATCCCCAGCATACGCGCGATGTCATTGGTACTTTTCTCATAAAACCAATACTCGATAGCAATTAAAGACGCTGGCCCGGGGTACCCATGCTCTTTGGCATAAGACCTCAAAAGCTCCGGATACCTGAATTTATGGTCGTCCGACAACCTTTGCTCCAATCTTTTCAACACATGTTTTCCAATAACTTGCTTGCTTTTCAAAATGTCAGACATTACACCAATCTCCTAAGAGTCTTCCCCTTGGAGGGGCGTTTTCGCCTTATAGAGTCTTCCACGTAACGACGATCTTCTACTCCGGAATGCTTCAACCGCCTAACCAAACTCTGATTTTTCTTTTTGTATCTCGCTTCCTTATGCTGAAGAATGTATGCCACACATGCCATGGCGTCACTCACATCTTTTGTACCATGCTGCGGGTGATCCACCTTATTTTTCTTTCGATCTCTCTCAACCGTACGCAATTCTTTTTCCGCATAAGCATGGGGAGGAAAGATAATACGCCTATCCTTAAACCCACTTTTTAATTCTTCGTACGGGGCTATTGAAGCATCCGCAGATACAACGCCAGATTTAATTTTCCGCTTTTTAAAAGATTGTATAAGCATCGCTGTTTGGAAAGTGTCTACCGTAACCCATTTCAGATTAATGTGCATCGACAGAAAGAGCATCATGTCCCTGACCAACTCAAAATCTATATCAGTATCCGCGCCGGATATACACTTCATAAGTCCGTCATATCGGTACCGGGGAACTTGCACATCCCCCAATTCAATAAAATTTTGTGTTTTATCGTCAAAGATCTTTGCACCTTCCACCTCGACGTACCCAAAAATACGGCCCACAGCTATCCCCATGGCATCCCCGGACAAAGAAGCGTCGATATGTGCCGCGAAAACCTGAGAAGGGTCGAGAATAACTTCTTCCAAATATTTCTGATTTAATATATCCCAGAAATCGTTATTGCCGGACGGGTCAAAAAGATCAGTAAGAACAGACTGATCCCGCAGAAACAATTGACCAATATCCCCGACCTCTTCCCGAAATTGATCCTGTGCGAAAGTAATAGATTCCTTGTACGGGATAAAGGGGCGTTTTATACCTGTCCGGATACCCCCCAATTCTCTTAAAGCTTGGTCTACATCTTTGGAAAAAGGCTTATAAAAATCCATCGGTATTTCAAGAACATCTTCCTCGTCAATCGCTTCCTCCATCGATGCAATAATTTTGGATCGTTTACTTTCATTGCCCACCTCAACTAAAAAAGTTTCATCCATCATTTTGTCCCGAGGCAAAGACTCCCATTGCGCTAACCGCATAACATAAATAGTGCGTTCTTTCCCTGCCTGAATCTCTTCTTCCATCTCTTGAAACTTACGATCTGTGAAATCGTCATCATAATTCGCGGAAGACACAAGAAAAAGCTTACCGGGAATAGACCCGTGTTCATTGTACCGGGACACCATACGGTTTTTGATCGTGTTGTACAGAGATTCTGCTTGGTCGTATATCTCATCCGGCCCCGCATTAACCGCTTGTGCCGACCCCCTTATAACCTCCATAAAATTACACTCATCAAGGATACCACCGTATACGTCCTGACCCAGTGCCGCGCTCTCAGACCCCCCAACAGGGACAAGAGAAATATTATTAGGGAACTGAAGTTCTGAATTCACATTCGGGTTATACTGGAAATGCTCATTGAAATACGGCGACGCTTTTATCTTATTGGCTATTTTCTGAAAAACGACCTTTTTAGCCAATCTTTCTGTTTTGGACTGGCCTATAAAGACAATAGGAGATCCGGGGGCAAGCCCGAATTCAACTTGGGGGTTATAATAACAAGACAGAATATACAGCATATAGGCTATCGAAATATCCGCTGCATAATTCTTTCCGATACCGATTCCCCCGTCGTATACGACTTCGACAAAATTATGGATAGGGTCGTGAAAAACTTTGTAAAGGTGTTCTGCAATTGACGGACGTAAAAAAGTTTTTTGTCCTAAAAAATCCTTCGATTCCGCAAACTCAATTACATCAACGATACGGTCTGTGCGGATACCCCTGCTCTCAAATAACCACGCAGCGTCATTATATTGTAAAGCTTTTTGAAGATTCGAAAAAAATCCATATAACTGATCCATGCGGATAGAAGGAACCCCATCAACAGTAATGGATGGGCAAGCATTCACCAGATTCTCAAAAAGCTTTTCATCGGATACAGACACACCCTCCTTCCGTAACGAATCCTGTAAAAGGTCAAGGGCAAGTTCCGTAGGCAAAACCTTTCTTCCGTATTCCAGTTTCGACATACTTAATCCTTTTTGGTGCTATAGCTCCCATCATTTTGTTTGATAAGAGGCAAAGTATGGCTGTCTGCTGTCCTCAAGAATTTGCCAAGGGCAGAAATCATCGAGTTACCCCCTTGTTCAGACATATCGGAAATCATTTCGTCGAAAGCGGTTTTTACCTCCAATGTACTGGTATCCGGAACAGAATCCAAAATCCCCAACTTCATTAAGATAGCAACATATGAGTTCATTGACTCACGAAGCTCTTTGGAGGCTTTATCAAAAGTGGCGATGGGCATTTCTAAATTTTTTTCTTGCTGGCGAATCATCTCCAAACGATCCATCTGAACATCTATCAACCACCGGTAACTCCCCAAAGCGTCCAGATCTTTCTTAATCCGCTTTCCTTGATCTGATATAATTTTTTCATCGCTTTTTTCGCTTTCGGTTTTTCTTTCTTTGGTGGCGAATTTCTCCAACTCCCCAAGCACCCTGTCCTTAAAAACCCCCAACCCTTTAGACACTGATCGCGTGTCAGAGTTGGGTCGAACGCCCCACTCCACTTGGACAATCCTTGCAATTTTTGAAAGGGGTTGCCCTAATCTAAGCCTGTGGTAGACCTCAGCAAGTTGTCGGTCATTAAGATTTTTCAGCCACAACCCTTTACTTCCGGGGGGGTGGGCCGCTTCCCTCAACTGTCGTATCTTAGACTTGGAAATTTCCTTTGCCGATTCAGCTACAGAGGCCAATTTTTACTCCTTTTCTTTCACAGGAACTAAAACAGTTTTGTTCTTTTCTATAAATTTGCCTATAGGAAGAGTCATTAAAAGAGAAACTATAAAAGAGTCAAAGGTATACCCGGCTTCCCCGACTTCCGAAGCGATATCCTTTATCCGGTTAAGATACTCTTTTTCAACCTTAACCCATATATGTTCCTGCCCACCAAAATCAAAAATCATGTAACCAGCAGGAATCGTATCCCCATGCGTCGAAAACAAACGATTAAGTATATTGGAAAGGTCGTCCACATCTTTAATCGTCTCTCGTACCGCTTTAAACTTTTTCTTCATTTCCCGGGAAGGCAAAGTTTTTTCTACCTTGTCCAGTATAGAAACAAATTCTGCTGTTTTTGACATACCGAAACGGTGAGCCAGAACATCGGGGTCTTGTATCCCTGTTTTTTCAATATAAGTATTTACAAAAGACTGGAATTTTTCTTTGGAGGGCTTTCCTTTAATGAAATTAAGCTTACCTGTGAGTTCCATCTGCCGAACTTCGTCAACCCTATCGGGAGAAGCTATAATGGCCGGTATGTTTTCTTTATCCGAAATACGCATTACCGTCCATCTGTGTTCCCCGCCGATGATTGTAAACTGCTTGTTTTCGTAGTCAGGGACAACGATTATCGGCTCAAGACAATCGTATTCCTCAATTGACGCATCCAGAAGATTAAACTCCTCGACAGTCATCTCGTTTGGGTTAAAATTATTTGGGACAACTAAACTAATAGGCAGTAATTTGTATGTCCCATGCTCATACTTGGTGCCATCAAAATACTCTTTTTGATATTGTTTTTTGGTTTTCATCTTATCCCCCCGTAAGATTAAATCTCAATACTTTCTCTATATAATTAAATTCTTCATTTGTCAACTGGTAGGGTGTGGGCAACACGACACCATGATACCATAAAAGCGTCGCCATACTGTCAATAGTTGTTGGTTTGCCTGTTACGTTTGAGTATATGTTCTGCAACGGATAGAATCCGGGGCGGCAATCTATGCCAGCGGTTTTCAAAACATTGATCACATCCGACGCAAGATACCTTTCAAAAATAGCCACCGTCTGCCACGGTACGCCGGAATTATTAGTGGCCATGATAGTCTTTCTTTTAAAAAACTCGGATTCGGCGTATCTGGCACGTTGTTTAATCTTGTCCTCTATAATTTCTTCCAATATTGCCATCTGCCCAACCGCAATCGCCGCGTGAACACCCGACATGAGCAAATTATCCCCGTAGTCCACACACATGTAAGGGGATTCGTTGTTCAACTTTCCCCGCTCACAAAAAGAAGAAGCTTTGTTGTAGATACTTTGGTCATCAGTTAGGAGAAATCCCCCCTCCCCGCACCCAAGCAATTTCTCAGTACGCAAACTGCCGACAATAATATCCCCGACAACCTCTTCAGACTGGACTCCTACGGCTTGACTGATATCAGCAATCAAATAACTTCCATTTTTATGACACTCCTCCTGAAAAGATGTCTGGTATATTGGAGTACACCCATAAATATGGGGCATAAATACCGCCGCAGCATCCCGGTAATCATACCGCACCCCCTGCATCGGTGCTTTTGGGCAACCACAAGGGTCTGTTTGCGTAAAATTCGGATGTTTACCGAATTCAATCACGGGCATGATATTTGCGGAACAGCTATAAGAAGGCACTATTACACTGTTTCTTTCCGGTAACACTCTTATAGCCGCAAACAAAGCCGCTCTGCAAGCAGAAGTACCTGAATTGGTAAGGACGCAATACTTACGGCCATACATATTTCTCAGTTTATCTACCAAACTTTTAAAGTATGGCCCAGTACCCCCTGACCAAAAAACAGAACTGATTGCGCCACCAGCGTAATTGTGGGTATTCTCAGAAATAACGGGTCTGAAAAAAGGAATATTCATGATTTCTCCCTATGCTTGGCAAACGTTAAAATACGGTATTTGCAAAAACCGGAAGGTACTATCCCGACGAAACTATCCAAGAAACGTGTCAATCTATACGTATGGTAGCTCGACCCAAAAAAATGAAAAAAGCTTGTATCAATAAAATTGATATCGTGAACACTCTCCAGAATAAACCCGAAATTTTTTATAAAGACAACATTGTCTTGGAAACCCCAGACCCACTTATACGAAAATCCTTTCTGGTACTCCGGCACCTTTTTCGGGAAGTAATCCAAAATAACAAAACTTCCACCATCTTTCAGGTATCTAAAGGTATTAACCAATACATTGGCCCGAATACTCGGATCTAAAAAATTCCACACTGTAGCCATAAAAACCATATCAAAAATGCCTACATAATCCCGATAGAAACAGTCACAATAACGCTGTGCGAAAGACACCTCGTCATTTTGCTCAAAAAACGCATTCCGAAGAATCGCTCTTTCAATCAACGTGGCAGACTGATCAATGCCTATAACTCTTTTGGCACCGTGCCAGATAAAATCAGATGCCCATTGGCCGTTACCGCAACCAAAATCCCCCACCACTTTTCCGTCAACAGCGATATTTGAGAAAAAAGATTTTTTGCGGATGCTCACCGCATACATATCTTTCCAAAAATCTAAGTAATGACAAGGATTCGAAAACTTATTCGCTCTTTGTTCAAAGAAATCAAGATTACTGCTTGGCATTTTTAGTCCTTTCCGTAACATAAAAAACCGGGTCATCTCTTAACAAGTTAACAGGGACATGAATACGCAAAGCCTTATACAGCATCCAAAAAGATGCATTGAGATAAAAAGGGTTAATCTCAGTTCTCAACACGCTGTAAACCCTATGCGCGGACAACACCCAATCTATATAACTGCTGAGAGTCATAGACTGCTTTGCCGTCATATGCCGGAGTTCGTCAATGCGGCCTCTCAACAATCCGCTGGAGGGCAGCACCACTTCAACAATTCTCCTGTCCTGCTCTTCAACGATTCTTTCAATTTCTTCAGATAAAATTGAAATATTCCCCTCAACAGAATGTGTGTTTGCAATCGAATTGCAAAATGGCCTCACTTTCTCACAGGCATCTTCGTAATAGTCATATATATCAAATAAATGCGCCAACAAATCCTGTCTTTCCGTCCAATAATATGGGTATTCGTCAGGAAGAATGTCCGCACTTTCCCGTCTATACGGCAATAAAACCAATCCGGAATAGAGTTGCTCTAAGGGGGCCGCTGGGCCAAACCGCATGCTTTGGGCAAAAATACTGGCATGGCAACGCCGCATCACCTCAAAAGCGTCCTTCTGGGAAAGGTCAAAATGGATCTCAAAAATATCTCCGTAATTCTTGGGAACTTGACTTCGAAAAGCTTCATACGATTTTTTATCCGGAAGGGTCATCACCATCTTTACATGACGCCCTGTCTTATGCAGAGTGTTCGCCATTTCGACAATAAGCTTTACCTTTTTTCCTCCCGCCAACCGGCCACCCCAGTATATAGAAAATACCTCATTTTTTTCCACAGGAGTCACCGGGATCTCAGACTGGCTAAAAATCCCATGGAAAATGTGAGATCTCTCAGAGAATTGATATGCCTCGGACGCTGAGAAAAACTTTCTATACTGCTCTGTCGCCCGGTTATAACAATACTGGGTAAAAAAGAAGGACGCTTTGGATACCGAATAACCCAAGTACATGGATCTCAGTTTATTCGGGTACCATTTCGCATATGCACACTCGGAATCGTTGCCGTAAAAGGGGGTGGAATAATCCACAATAACTATAGGAGGGTCATTTGGCACATACCCCGATATATTTTTATACATTACAGAGGCAAACCAATCAGCAAGCTTACCCGCTATATTGGGGTTATTCGTAATCACCAGATCGTAAGCACAACATCTCCCACTCACCGGGTTAATCCGCATAAAAAGTTCTTCACACAAAAGCATCTCGGACAACACGCGGAACCTGAACATGGGTACCTGTAAAATGCTCACGTTACCCGGGAGATCCAGCGTATCTGTTATACGGTATTGCTTAGGGATGGGCAAATCGAATTCTGGGAGAACCCACGTAAAATAAAAGCGATCAGGGGGCATCGCTTTTATAATACTTTTGGTCAGGGTAAAAGAAGAGTCCGCCAATAAATTGGAAGGGTATTCATACGAATTTACAATCAACACCCTAATCGGTTTAGCATACGAGTAATCCATGCAAGTGCCTTTGGTATTTTAAGTGACCGCCAAAACGCCAAAACAAAATCAAAATAAGCCGCTTCCAGTTCTTCATATTGTTGTTTAAAAGATTTAGGCATTCTTAAAACAATTCCTGTTGCTCTGGCTCATGGATAAAAAGCATCCCAGAACGCCGCATCTCGTCCTCAATAAGATTCTGTAGCTTGGGTCGGTACTCGGACTCCCACAAACCTTTGAATGCCTTCACGGGCTTCCCACGCCCTCTGAGTTCGTTTATCATGTAAGGTACCCACAATATACTTTCAAAACAATCTGCTCCCGATTTCAACTCCACCGGGTTAAACCTCTCCCGGGGTATGTACGCAGACTCAAAAAGAAACATCATTTTCCGTAAAAGATGGACATTGGCATATTTTCTCTGATCGTCTGTAAACGGAAACCGTTGCGTCACCTTTTTTCCAAGAGCAGTATGCTGATCGAATACCCACCACGGAAAAGAATTTAAGCTAACCGGGCGCTCTTTTACACTCCGGTACGCCTTGTCTATGGTTTCTTTAACCTCATACTCCCCGATACCACGGTTCATTATGAGATATATGCAAGACAGGCAACACCATGGGTCGGATTGCAACCCGCCTTCCTGTGACCGTTTGACCATAAGAGTGATGCCTTCCATCTCATAGTCAGTCAAATCAATGTCACCGCTAAAAACTCGATGGGAAAGAATTTTAGCCATGTCATAAGGAGTAGCCGCCGCCTTACGGTCTTCGGCCAGAAATTTTCGGAAACCGGATACTTCGGCGGGGGGATTTTCCATTTTGGACACTGCCAGATAATATAAAGGCTCTGAGTCTTTCGATTTGGGAACCAGAGCCAACGTAAATAAAAATTTAAGCCATTCCTTTTTAACAACAGTATGGCGTTTGATATCCCCGTACTTGTTTAAAAAAATCTGACACTCGGGAACCATGTACCATACGTCTTCTTCTGCCAGAATAGGCAAGCGCCATTTAAGCCAAGACCTGCCTTTCGGTGCCCCCCACAACACCTCAAAGCAAGTCTTGACCAAACTCAGATCAGATCTCCGTATAGCTTTTTGTAGGCCGCTTTTAGCGGCCCACAGGACAGATTCCCGCATTAATCATCAAGCCCCAGTATACTGTTGATGTCATCGTCATCGGGAGTAGAGGGTTGCTTTTCATCGGCGTCGGAGTCCGCAAAAAGATCGTCCACTCCTGCTTCGGGTTTATCAGACGAAACGTTCTTCGGGGAATCCCCTTCAAGTGCTTCGCCACGATTACGGTACCCTTCAACAATAATCCCGTAAGCGTTCTCAAGGTACTGGATCGCGTCCTCTACGGTGGCACGGGAAGGACGGTTGCCCTTCATCTCCATCCAATCCTGAACGATCATCTCAAGCGCGACCACATCATTGGTAGAGCCGCAAAGAGCCTTGGCCTCGTTAAGGCCGTCCGTGATGATGTTCGCCTCGGATTCATTCATCCGAAGCTTCCATACCATTTGACCCCCTTCGTCCTTCCCGTCAGAGGTGGAAGTTCGGGTACGCCGCCGATGCTTCTTGACTTCGGAAATAACGTCCACCGTCTTATTGTTCTCGGCAAACGTCAGCCATTCGTCGATAACATCTTCGGCCATTTCTTTTGACAAAATAGCAACGATTTCCTTCATCTTCGTCCAGCCGATTTTGGTAATCCGATCCTTCGGCAGATTGAGAAGATTGGCTTTGTCAAAGACATCGATCAAATACTTCGCGCTACGCGCCTTCCACGGCAACTCAGCTTCGCAGTAATGGTCAAACTTCTCGTAACCGTACGGCTTGGCATAATAGCCCTTGTGCCATACCTCGGACAACTTCTCAGCCGCCTCAAGATAATTCTTGTCGACAGCTTCCATCAACTCGGGGATCTCTTCCCGAAGACGGTCGGCATGGGACTGAGCCTTCTTCCCGGTGGACTGCTTGGCAGTGCTTTTTTTAGCCTGTGTGGTTTTGGTTTGTGTCGTGGTGCCAGTTTTTGCTTTAGCCATTTTAAATCTCCTTGTTATTTAAGAGTTCTTACCTTCCCCGCCCCATTCTTTTTACCGGAATCGGACTTATCAACCAATCTCGCCCTTCCGTCCATCCATTTCCGCAATTCTTCAATCTCTTCCTTATTGCGAACAGACTGAGGAATAGTTTCCTTTATAGACGCAAGTATATCATCCGTGGCAACTTCACGGTTGGCAAAGAAACCATAAAACAACCCGTCAATAACCGCTTGCTCAATTTCAGAACCAACAAAGCCTTCGGCTTTCTTGGCCAGCAACGCGGTATCAAACTGCTCAGGGTCTCGACCACGTTTCCGCAAATGAATCTCGAAAATCTCTTTTCTGACTTCAGATATAGGGAGATCAACTGCCCATATCGCATCGAACCGCCTCTGAACCATGCCCTCCAGACCAGATACATCATTGGCTGTCGCCATTATGAACACAGGCGCTTTTGTTTCCTGTCGCCATGTCAGAAACGTTGAGATGACCCGGGAAGTAACACCGGAATCCAATTCACTGGAAGCTCTTGACCCTGCCAAAGCTTTCTCAATTTCATCCAACCAAAGTACAACAGGAGCGATGCCTTCCGCAGTTTTAAGGGCTGTCCGCATAGCTTCCTCACTGGAACCTACCAGTGATCGGAAAACCCTTCCCATATCGAGCCGTAACAACGGAAGCTCCAGATAAGAGGCAGTGGCTTTAGCCGCAAGGGACTTACCCGCTCCGGGCTGACCTACGATCAAAGCCCCTTTCGGGTACGGCAATCCGTAATCCCGGGCCTCTTTAGAGAAAACAGCCCTACGCCGCGATATCCACTGCTTGAATTCAGAAAATCCGCCAACGTCACGCATCTCTGCATCCCATGGAAAAAACTCCAGAACATCGGATTTCCGGATCTCCGCTTGCTTCTGTGCCTGAATCGTCTCAATATCCAATGAACGATTTTTAGATATTGAAAGGGCAAAAGCATTTTTGGCGGATAAAATATCCAAACCGGCGGCGGCTCTGGCGCAAAGAGAAATTTGACTTTCCAGATCTTCCCTTTTATTGGGGATGGTTATATCATTCCGGTACGCCGCGACCATCTTTTTAATCTCGGATTCCAAATCTTCCTGAGACGGCAATGGGATATCCACCCACGTAACCATCGATTGAAGCTCAATAGGGAGATCGATATGCGCCCCGGTAAAAATTAAATGGGACGCGGACTCCTCAACTTCAGCAACCGTATCGATAATTTTCTGAACAATCTCTGGAGAATTGAGGTAATGCCTGACATTATAAAAGATAGTAATTAAAGGATTGTCATTTCGCTTTGGGTCATTCGCCAGAAAATCCAAAGCGTCCATAAAACTATCCCCGCCTCGCTCTTCCCGCAGGGCTGTAGTAGTTTCTGCCCCGACTTCCGGAACATGGTCAGACACCAACAATCCACGAGTGCATGACCAAACTCCCACCCTCATATTAATGTCCAACTCACGAAGTGCTGAGTATACCGCCATTTCTGCTGCTCCCGGCTCTGCGGTGCAGAGAAACAGACACGGGTAACTCGCTTTAAGGTAATCTGCAAGTGTAATATTCATCGCCCCTCCCCTTTTTGGTTTTTGTTTATTTCCCATTTAAATAAACTTATATAACAATAAAACTTATTTGTCAAACAAAATTTGCAATCGATTGCAAAAAATTATGCGTTTACGCCCGGAGAGTAAAATTGCTTGGAATTTTCGAAATCTTTACCCAGATATAATTGCGGGAGAGCCTGAACTTTTTCAATAACCTTTTTGCAAGCCTTCGCTTCGTACGCCAAAGTTTCCCCACGCATAGGAGTCCGTCCAGAGGCGCACCACCCCAAAGCCGCGAGACCAAGAGCCACGTATTCGTCATGAGTATTGCAATCAACACGAAGCTTTTTATAAATATGGGTGGGCATCATATCCTTTTTCATTTTACCACTGCCAAAAAACGCCTTAATAGTCGTAGAGGCCACTGGTATCGGCATCCTGTTGGTTCGGCCATAAATAAACAACTTCACAATACCCCCCAACTCAGAAAGGGTTATCACGGAAGAGTCACTTTTTTGTCCACCTTTTGAGAACCCTGTCGCTTTCCCATACGCATAATCTTCGATAAACACCAAATCATTTGGCTCAATGTGGAAAGACAAACATTTAACGATATACCGCCACCGTTCGGGCAGTATATCAAACCCTGCTTTTGTGCCAAAAGACTCCACAACGTCAAGAGAACCGTTTTCCGATAACCGCGCAAAACCTGTTCCAGTAAGGGAGAGATCGATCCCCACGACTCCGCCTGAAAACTCAAAGTTATTCCCCATTTTTTTCACCTTTTTTGTAATAGCTGATACACTCATTAATAACAGGGCAAGTTTTTGCCTGATAAGAACCCCATCCGGAAGAAGGACATTTTGTATTAACCACAGGTATGTTATTCGGGTAATCCAGAATACCTTCTTTAAAAAGGGTCAGCCGTGCATATATCTGATCCATGATGTAAGCATCGGGTTGTACCTCAAAAATTTTTACTGGAAACGCTTTTTTTGCCTCCGCTTTAGAAATATATACCACAAATCCCGACTTATCATTTACTTTAACTGGCAAATTGCGGTCGTATGACAGTCCTAACATATACGAAAGGACTTGCCATTTATGGTCAATAAGGGCATCTTTCAATTTTTCAAAATCAGCGTACTGGATACTCTTTAACTCGGCCACATATATTTTTCCATGCTGCTGTAAAAATAAATCCGGATGTCCTGTCAACAGGTATTCGCCACTGGAAACCATAATATGCTCATGGTAAAAAGTCGCCTCATTTGACGCCCCGCAATAATGGCAAGGCTTTTTTGGCGGTTTGCCGAAATACCGCAACTTGCCACACGCATAGCACTTCCAGTACCCGATACGGTTATCCCCAAACAAATCGGGGGTATTTTGTGCCCACCAATGATAAGCATTCCCTTTACCATAGGTAATCCGCTGTTTCATAGACACATAATTGGTAACACGTTTTTTCCCCATATACCCAAGAACGGTCATCCGCATGCATTCTTTGTACAAATTGGAAGCTCTGGGGTAAAAAATATCACGGGAATCTTGTAGAGTGGACGTATTTAAAAAATTTGTAGTTTCTATACAGCGGTCTTGTACGGACACATTACGAGATTTAAAAAGTCCGGATACCGATAAAGACTTATTGGGTTTTACTTTCATTTAGCATCTTCCGAAAACCGCTAAAAAGGTTCCATGAAAACAGCACCAACGGTATTTGATTACCATATTCTGTATGGTACAGTCGAATTTTCTTTTTCGCCCCCGGCTCGAATAGCCCCTTCACCTCAATAAAGACATACCCATTTTCTTTTTGTACCAAAAAATCCGGGGTATAAAAAGTCTTTCCGACTTTAAAAAACCATTTCTCGTATTCAAAAGAAAGATTGTTCCAATCTAATATTTTTGCAACAAATACCTCATAATGCGATCTGAAGTATATGTTGAACTCTGGTGAATATATATCTGTAGTGCGTAAAGGGTTAAACAAATTGTAAGAGCATCCTTCCATCCCTGCGGGGTACTGTCCGCCATCTAAGTACAACACCCACTCCACTGCACATTTCGCACAACAAAAAAAGGGAGGTTCTTTGTACTCGTATCGCCAAGAAGAAGGCTTCCATGTTATTAAATTCCCGCACACAGAACATACACGAGTCGGCAAATCACGCTCCTTTCAGTTTGTCAATCGCGGCTTCCGTTATCATCTGTTGGAAATTAACATACGCTTGGAAATTAGCAGGGTCTATAAAAAATGTACGTATATCCCCCACCCTGTCAAACTCGTAATCCCCAACAGTGTACTTACTCCCGGATTTGAAAAAAAGCCCGTAATTTTTAGCAACAGAAAGAACCGTATTCACATCATCCACTTGCCCTTTTTGCAGCCCTAACTCCGGCACATTTTCAATGCAACGTATGTACTCCCCTGAATTGCCGATAATCGGAACCTTATTTTTATGTATAGAAATATTTTGCCGAACAGCCATGTCTACCTGACGCTCGGGGTCATAATACTTGGCATCGGGGCCATTTGAAGTTTTTTTCAAAGAAATTTTATTGCAGCGAAGCAATAAGCTGAATTCATGTTGTAACGCCTCGCCACCACTCATTGTTTCCGGCGAGCCGAAGGTGACGCCCATTTTAAGACGAAGCTGGTTAACGAAGAAAGCAAGACAGGGGTGTCCTCTTTTTCTCTCCCGGATCAGTCGTTGCTTTAATTTGCGAACCATACGGGTAATCAAAAGCGCCTGTTGCCCCATAAACTTATCTTCAAGAGGGGCGTTCATTTCGGCCTCGGGGATAAGCTGGGCCAAAGAATCGATAATAACCACCCCACAATCATCTGCGCGCAAAGCATAGTCTGCGATATTGATGTGCTGTTCCCCGTAATCCGCAAGACCGTGGTAATAGCTATCGGGCGTCAACTGAATAGAAGTCGCCCATTCTTTGTCCAGAGTTCCTTCCACATCCCCTATATAAGTAGTTTGCCGTATGGGGGCTTCCGAACATCTGCAAAAATCAACCATCCGGTAACAACGCCAGCAAAGATCGTTACACATACGCGCCACGTTAATCGCCAACGAAGACTTACCGCCCGATTTTTGACCCCATGCACACGTGGTACCGTACACAGGAATCCCGCCGCCAGTGTTAAAATCCACAACAAAGATCCCGGAAGGAAGCCGAGGGATTACCCCTAACATATCCACCCCACAGGTTACGGTATTCCTTCCGTAACTCGTGTTTACATAACTGGCCACCCCGTTTAAGGTATGGGGCGAAGAATCTTTGGGTTGTTTAGCCATCACTTCCCCCAAGTCTTTTCATTTCTTCATCCATGAGCCTCTCACAAAGAAGGGCTGTGACTTTAAACGTCTCTTCGACTTCTTCTTTGTAACAGGGGATATTGATGGAACACTGTATCTTTGCCCACGAACCGTCATCCTGCTCAAAAGAGTGGCCAAAAGAAACCCCGACATTGGCTGTCGAAGTGACAAAGGGAAGAACTTTCAGTTTTCGGTTCTTTTTACCCTTTATCCCCGCAACAGTGGTAATTACTTCAATTTCTCCGCCTTTGTTTTCAACACTCTCGTCTGCCATATTATTTCTCCCAGTTTTCTTGTAAATAGGGGGTAAACTCCCGCATGGTTTTTATCTTGCCATCATCATACGCCCGAAACATTTCCAGAATCAAGTCTTTTTGATTTTCCGTGTACAGACGCCACCCGGAGTCTGTTACAATAGTGGCTTCCGGTATAACACCTTTACGCTGAAACGTACGTACCGTAGAAGGCGCTCTTCCCGCGACACCCCAAAAATAACCTGATGTGTAAAAAGTAGAATCCCCGGATTTAATAACTGTTCTGTCCGCCTTCCCCACAGCTTTATATTTCTTTCGATAAGAATCACGAGACCGTTTTTTACAACGTTCAGCAAAATTCTTATCCAGATGATATTTTCTCTTTCTTCGGGTATTGATGCGGTCTTTGTTTAACTCATAATACCTCCTGTTATACGTTTTGCGATCAATTCCTTTATTCATGTGTGCCTCCTAACCGTTACGGGTATCCCCAAGGTTCTGTACTCTTTTTCTCGCGCAAGCGACCACTTGACAGCATCGGGGTACGCCTCGTCTTTTAAATCTAAAACAATCGGTTGTTGCTTTCCCTCCAAAAATCGTTCAACCCTGCCCACGGTCTGCGTAATAGAAGAACGGGGAGTAGCCAGTATAAGCCCTGCCAACGGTTTCATATCAAAACCTATATCCAACATTTTGTATGTCGCAAAAATAAGCAATTTCTCAGGCAATCTTTCTTGGGGAGTTTTTCGGTATAACGCTGTTTTAGGTAAAGACCTCACAAAAAACCCCATCTCCCGGACAGGAACCTTATAAGAAGTCTCCATGATACGTGCTAAATATAAAAGCTGTTGAATCCGGTCAGATAAAATCAGTGTCGCACGTTTTGTATTATAAAAAGTTTTTATATATTGGCATAAAACTTTATTTCTGTCATCACTCTCAGCTAAAGCGCTCAGAACAACACCCCTACGACTTAACGAATCCCGGATATACTGTAGCTTATCCGGAGGAGATCCATTGCTGTAATAGACAGAAAGAACCTTCGCTTTTTTTACTTTTATATCCGCGTACATATTTCCATTCATAAAAACTTGCCCGAAATGCCATTTAACAACTTTACTTAAACCATCTTTCCTGTCCGGAGTTGCTGACATAGCAATTCTGTACTTGGCAGGGAACATTGTACATATAGGGGAAAACGTTTCAGGGGGAGCAGACTTATCCACTTCGTCAAGAAGAACAAAACCAAAATGTTCTTTAAAATCCTCTCCCCATCTGTCCAAAACTAATGTGTGTACAAGACCAATAACTACTTTTTTCCCTCTCCAATCGACCTTCGCATCCATCGCGATGCCAATATCGTCTTCTGTTAGAGAGGTATGCAACAACAATTCTTCTTTCCATTGAAACACTAACGTAGACACCGGAACCACGATAAGCGTAGTGGTGTCGAGATAAGAAATTAAAGCAGAAGCGAGAACTGTTTTCCCCCACCCAGTCCTCGCCTCTATGATAAAATTCGTGGAATTTTGTTTCTCCATACTTTCACAAATCTTATTAAAAAAATCCTGCTGGTACTCCCATAACGTTGTTTGCAATTGAATTGCAACAGGTTGCCCGACTGTTCGAAGGTCTACAATTTCAGTAGCTTTTTCCAGTAAGGAAGGCCGAAAAAACATAGGTATCCCAATGGATTTCCGGCCTTCCTTATACGGGCGAACATAATACTCACGGTTAAAAACACTTCGGACGGTCAACTTCCATCGCAAGTTATCAAGATCGGAAAACTGATCCTTGAGGATATGTAAAAATCCTTTTAAAACAATTTTCATCAGTTCTCCAAAAGATCGTCAATACTCGCGTCATCGTCCAAAGTCGAATCCGGCGTTCCGGAAGACGCAGACGAGTCATCCCCAAAAATGGAATCCGCACTTTCGGATGCCCCGGACTCACTCGGAGAGTCGCCAAAAATATCGTCATCTTTAGCCGTACCGGGAGTTTTGGGTTTAACATCACCAAAAAGATCGTCATCTTCCCCCGAACCTAACGGAGGGTCAACACCCAAAATTTCAGCCATTTCTTTAGCTGTTTTGGGTTTGAAGATCTCTTTGTAATCCAAAGGCGAAAACCAATCTTTCAACTCTACGTCAGAAGGTCTGGTTTTTTCCAACTGTTCCTTGGTGATCTTTGCGAGAATCTGGATGTCCTCACCCACGTTGGATTCCGTCTGAGTAGACCCACGGGCAAATTTCATGACCATACCGCGCAATTTGCCACCGTTCTCTTCCATACGGCGCAACAGAATCTCCCTCGCTTTACCTTTCGCGATGATCGGCTTTTTTGAAAACCGAACCTTTTCCCCGTTGTTTCTGGTAAAAGGGCGAGTGTCTATAACTGTCCCAGACACAGCGTACGCCGGGTTATCCCCTGTCTCGCAAGCGGGGCAAGTTTCTACGTCACGGATACAGGTGAGCCGGACATAGTTTTTCGGGCCAATTTTTATGGTATGCACGTACAAAAAAAACAAAGGGTCGTCTACCATTATCGCCCGGGCATTAGTGTTGTAATCCAGCGTGAACGGGATTGGCCCCTTATCACTGGATCTCGCCTTACGTGTAGCATCAACTTTCTGCGACTCCGTAACGCCTTCCTTGCCTGTCCTGAACCATTTCGCCATTTTTTTTCTCCTTCATTTCGAGTTGTGTAAACACTGTTCATATATATAAACATATATAACAATCTTTTTCTTTTGTCAAGAAATATATCGAGCATTTTTAAAAATATATCGCATAGACTTTTTATCCGGCACATCCCCACTGTCTTTGCAGGGCTTACCCTGTCTTGTGTTGACCAAAGACCAGTCCAAGTCAAAAAGCTGCACATCTTTTCCGATACGGTCAATAATCCTTTCTCGCGCCCTTTTTCCAGACTTGTCGGCATCGTACCCAAGGTAATAGGCGTTTCCTTTCAAATTATCCAACTGTTCAAAAGTAACCCCGCTTGTGGCGGATGCGATAGAATTAAAATATCCGAATGTCACTAACTTTAAACAATCAATCTCTCCTTCCACCAGCACAATCGCCCGATCCCAGTTAACCAGATGCAAACCAAACCATGTGCCGGTCTGTTTTATTCGTTGAAATTCAAAACCCGTGGCGTCACAATCCAATGTCCAAATATTTTTTACATCTACCCTCCTTGCCCGTAATTGGTAAACCCTCCCGTCATGATCCGTCAGCGGAAAAATCAGGGTCGACAATCCGGAAATAAAACGAACCCCGCTATAATAAATTGCCCATAAAGCAACCCCCCTTTCGTCTATTAAAAAATTTCTACATCTACCAGCAATTTCAGAATCATCGTTTTGCAACAAAGGAAACTTACGTAAAACTTCCCCGGGAACCGGTGTTTTTTGGCTCAAAGGCAACAAAAAACTTGCCGATATCTCAGAAGCCCAGACATCGTATTTGATCCCGGATAAATTTAACTCACGACCTCCCTCCAAAAAATTTTCATTTTTCACATACACCTGTGCCGCAGCAAAAGGGTAATCCCCGGATACCACAAAAATCTGACTTAATAATTTATCCAAACGTTTTGAGTCTGGACTGCACCCAAAGCATTGCCAAAAAGAATGCCCATCAGGTTTCACAGCTATCCCAAAACTTGGAATGGAATCCCCTTGCTCATGGGTATGCCCAGACAATGGACAACGGCAATTTATCCATTCCTTGTTATCCGTAATGGACTTTTTATCGACACCTAAAGCGTTTAAAAACGCCAATACTGCTTCCCGTTTCATTTTATTCCGCCTGAAAAAAAGTTCGATAATCCGTTAGTATTTCCTCCTGCTCAATAATCGTATTCATCATATCGTACTTAACCCGTATCTTTCCTTTCTCGCCTTCCCTGCCTTTCAAAAGCTCAATAATTTTATACGCAACAGATTGCCACGCATAAGAATACCCGGACTCTTCGGCCTCGTCATTGTAAAGCTTGAAAACCATACTTCCCAACTGCGCCATATCATCACTCATATAGATATCCCCTAAACCACCCCCCTTTTTCCCGGCGCGCTTGTGAAATTGGTATGTCCCGATAACAGGCACTCCTAAATTCATTGCCCCTTCCGTCTTCAAAATATCCGCAACCTCGGAAATACGTTCAAACTTACCAGTCACTTTCTTTCGGGTTCTCAAAAAATACGCCCCGTCAATAAATACAGAAGTTGCCCCCATATCCTGAATAATTGCCAACAAATCTTCAACAGTGTACCTGTTTGACCCTTCTATTATCGGGAATTCCCAGCCTCTCTCATTACAAACCAAACTGCAAGCGTTCACTACTTTACTGCGCCCAAAGTGGCTTAATCTCCCTATCCGAAGTTGAGTAGTCGATACCATTGAGCGCATAGCAATAATCCGTCTCGCACACTGCTGGGAGGGCATTTCAAAAGTAACCAAAACCGGTTTACCATTTGCGTCATGCTCCGAATTAGCCATTTTAAAAAGAACAAAAGACTTTCCAGTACCGGGTCTCCCGGCCAACACAATAAAATCCCCGGGCTGTGCGCCCCCTGATATCTCGTCAAAATACGGGAACCCAAAAGAAGTACCCGAAATCCTGTTTGAGCTTCTTTGCAAAACATCGTGTCTGTCCAGAACTTTTCTTGATGCATCCCCTATTTTGTGGATTACCGCAGAAGGATTCAGTTTTTCTAAAGCCAAATACATCCTTCGGGCTTGCTCGATAGACGTAGCGGAATCCCCATTTTTAGCAAGATCGATAACCTTTTGAGACTCAGAAACCGCAATTTTAAGAGATCGTCTCTGGTATACTTTACCGACCCAATAAGAAAAAGGCTCTTCGGGGTAATCCCTTAAAACAGAAAGAGGTATACCAGTTTCTCTGGCAACCGTTTCGAAAGCAGGGTACGCCCCATGCTCACGAAAAAAATTGTAAACAAAAATATAAACTCTCTTTTCATCAGAATTAAAATAATATTCAGTAATTCCGCTTTCCACAAAATCCGAAAAGGACACACCATCCTGCAATATTTTTGAAAGCAATCCGAAACCTACAGATTTCATTATCCCTCCATATCAGCGCACGAAAAAGTGGAAGGAGTTTTTGCTTTTAGCCACAAAAAAGTCCCAGAACTGTAGAAATGGTGGACAACTCCCGGAAACAAATTACCTATGATAGATATTTTACTGTTAAAAACCGTTTCCGACGTTGCGTTTTTTTCAGGTATATAGGATTCCAGCCACAATACCCGCATATTTCGGGCTGCACGATGGGACAAGAGCGCACCCAACGAATTCTGCCGGTGTTTTCGGGATAACGGAGTGGTGCCATTTATCAAAATCAATAGCATGCTTTTCCACAAATAAAACATTTCGTCATCAGAAGGGTCTGAGTCCAAAATCTCAGGGTTTTCAGAAGGGCTGTATATAGTTGCCGCCCCCGAAGTGGAAAACGCAAACAGAGCGGCAATACGGTGCGCGTAATCGTACAATTGCCCCAAGGATCTGGAACCCACCATCATCCAAGTCTTATCCGGGGATTCCGCGATATTCTGCATGACATATCTGCAAACTTTTTCTTCTTTTGACCCTTGCTCAATACTTGAATAAAGATCAACATTGATATGATTTTCTATTAATTTCGTTTTTATAAACAAAAGTTCCGTGTTTTTCGGATCAAAATTCCACGGAAAAATAAGATTTTTTTGGTCAACGTATACGTTGCCGATCATCGCCATAATGAGACCTTTCAGTATTCAGTGGTTATGGTTTCGCCGGTATCAAGGTCTTTTCGTATGAGAGTAAACCCCTCAAACGGCGATTCCCTTGCACTATCTTTCCCGATCTGACGTAACCCCTCTTCTACCTGAACCCGAAATCTGTAATAAACTTGAAATTTCGGCAAGTCCCCTAAAATGAGGTAGTTCCCATAATTATCAGTCACCTTCCCCGGTAGCTTATGCCAGTATTTTACAAAATTCACAACGGCAAACCCGGGGTCAATCGGGGGATCTGTTGTCTGCAATTCCGCCAACCAATTTTTTGCCATACCCTTCAACTTTTTTGTCCATATTTCAGTGTATTTTTCGTCGGGGTAATATTCCTCGTATGCTTGGCGCATACACTCTATAACAAAAGAGGCGCTTTTCTCCTCTTTCGCCATTTTCTTTTCTCTTTGGCGAGTCCTCGCCTCTTTGGAAACTTTAGTTGCTTCTTGGACGCTATCCCGTAAATTCATAAGATGCTCCTGCTTTTTTATAATATCGATATCCAATACCCATCCGTGAGAAATCCATATATCCGAAAATTTCGTGTACCATTCCCCCAGAAAACTTTTCCACTTGAAACGAAGATTGGACTTCCCCCATAATTCCCGGACAGCGTGAACAATCCCGGGGAGATTGATGCGGATATTTTTACGACTCCCTTTTTGAAAAACGTGGATAAGCCCACAATCCTCAAGCAAACGGAACGACCGGTACATTTGCCTTCGCTGTAACAACCCATCGAATCCGTTTCCCGGGGTTAAAAAATAATCAACAGGATTGATAAACCATTCAAATTGATTTGCATGGACAGTGTTATAAATAATTTCAGAAAATATAATGTGTGTTACAGTTTTTCCGGGACAAAGACGATTGCACCAGATAATAAACGCATCCCCCAAACAATGTTTTTCTTTAAAAGATATTACATCCGTAAAAGAAGTTTTTCCCATTTTGTTTATCCCGATTTTTTTTGGCGTGGCGACAGCCACGCAACTTGTTTGGTTATATCATGTGTAAACCGGTTATAGATATGTTTGGTTATATATTATAAGGGAGTGTCCACAACAGACACAAAGTTGTGTCCACAACAGACACAAATTGTGTCCACAACAGACACAACCGTACGCCTTTTTTCTTTGCTCAAAATTGCAATGCGATTGCAAAAAATTGGGATATTTTAGGTTTTTACTTGACATGGTTATAAAAGGTTGCTATTGTTTGAATTAATATAAGAGATCATCCCTTCCCTTGCTGATCTCGCCAAAAGGCCGGTGGGTTTTTCCCGTTTCCCACCGGCCTTCCTTTTTTACTCCTCCAGCAATTTGGGCAACATGCCGATTTCAAAATCGATAGCCTCGCCTCTGTTGAAAAAATCAGAATGAAACCGTTCTGTACCGTCTTCATCCACTACAAAGAGATCCCACATTTGGGTAATATCGTTCCATCGGATCTGGGAGGCTCTTCGCATCTCCATGGTGCCTAAATTGGACACCATATCACGAATAGAGTCGTCATAGAGAAAATGTACATTCCCTTTGGCATCGATTTTGACAACCACATTTTTCATTTGCTACCTCTGCTTTATGGTGTTGGGGTTTTGAATGTGGGCTTCCGGCCTTTTGTTGACTTCCGGGGATTCCCCCAATTTTTTAAAGACATCTTCCATCCCGTCCAAACACTGGGAATTAGAAAAACCCGTCGCTTCCGTTTTGATTTCGCTTCCATCCGGACTGATAGTAATAGTGTATTCTCCCATAAATTTTCTCCCTTTTTTGATTAATGTGAGCCGGTGGCCGGGATTCGATACCCGGACGGGCTTCTCAATCCACCCAACCCCACCCATGCTAATGCTGTGATAGGTTCGCGTCTCTATTC